>Ga0194128_10000173_pt1 | contig 117737 bp, 98 predicted proteins | sample TA2KigCa65mmetaG_FD_148650 | JGI IMG/M metagenome (GOLD analysis project Ga0194128, IMG submission 148650) | Freshwater microbial communities from Lake Tanganyika, Tanzania - TA2015037 Kigoma Deep Cast 65m | ecosystem: Environmental > Aquatic > Freshwater > Lake | place: Tanzania: Lake...
AACGATACCTTCCAGACGCGCGTTGGAAACCTGTCCCCAAACGGGTGAGGCAATCAACAGACACAGCGCGAAGAGAAAAAGCAGACGGATTGCGTAGTAGCGATTCATTTCTTTCCCCTGTCCACAAAATTAAGACAGACCCCCGTCTCTTTGGAAGACGGGGACCATCCAACTCCTGTAAAGGGAGCCTACCGCGTTCGAAGGTGCAAGTAAAGGGGGGGTATGATATATCACAGGTGTGAACCGGATCATTCTGACGCTGGTTTTCAGCATGGCCCTGTGGGGGCAGCAGTGGAGCGCGGAGCGGACGATCGTGTTATTCGACGGCCGGAGCGCAGCCAACTGGACGGGGTTGAACAAGAGCGGGTTCCCGGAAGAGTACTGGAAGGTGGAAGACGGGTGGCTGAAATCGGTGCCCGGCTTCGGGCACCAGGACCTGATCAGCAGCACGACAGCGCCGGACTTTGAGCTGAGCTGGGAATGGAAGGCAAGTCCGGGCGGCAATGCGGGAGTGAAGTATCTGGTACGGGAGGGGCGGATGGATCCGTACCTATCCGATCTGCGGAACATCGCGATGGCGGTGGGATGGCTGTGCCTGGCGGCGATGGCGGTTTTGGCGGTGTTGCCACGCAAGAGCCGGATGCGGCCGCCGAAGCTGCTGCTGTCGGCGCTGGCAATCACGGGCCTGTCCGCGATCGGACTGTCGCTTTACTACAAGGACCTGTCGCTGCTGCGTGCGGTGGGTCTGGAATACCAGATGACCGATGACGGGCAGAACAGCGATGCGCAGCGCGGGGATCTGTACCGTTCGGGAGCGCTATACGGGCTGGTGGAGGCCAAGGGCGGGCGTTCGCTGGAGGCTGGTTTGATCAACCGATCGAAGATTGTCGTGCAAGGCGGCCAGGTGGAGCACTATTTGAACGGGCAATTGACGGCCAGCTACAAGCTGGGGAGTGCGCCATTACTGGAGCGGATCAAGGAAAGCAAGTTCAAGAACTTTCCCGGTTTCGGCGACCGGGGAACGGGGCGGATCGCGCTGCAGCATCATGGGGATGAAATGTGGTTCCGCGACATTCAGTTGGTGAGGCTGCGGAGGGGCGCGGCGCCGTCGTATCCGGCTCCGGCGAGGCGGCGGTAGGGCTCAGGATTCCAATAGCGATGCGATGACGGCATGGCCGCGGGTCATGGCAAGGTCGAGAGGGGTTTGCCCGTTGTCGGCGCGGGTTTGGCGGTTGGCTCCGGCGGAGAGCAGGAGGCGGACGGCGGGCTCGTCGCCGTTCTGGGCGGCAGCGTGGAGGGGACGCCAGCCTTGTTGCTGGGGCTGGTTGACGTCGGCGCCGTTTTGGACAAGGAGTTCGAGGATGCGGAAGTGTCCTCCGGCGGCGGCGGCGTGAACGGGGGCGACCTTCATATGGTTGGAGGCTGCGAGATTGATGTTGGCGCCCTGATCAATGAGGTGGCGGGCGACCTGGAGGTTGCCGAAGAAGGCGGCGAGTGTGAGCGGAGTGAAGCCATCGGGAGCGTGAGAGTCCATGTGGCGGCTGCGTGAGGCGAGGTGCTCTTTCACTTTTTCGAGGGCGCCGACGGCGCAGGCTTCATAGAGGTTGAGCGCCGCCCCGGCGGCCAACAGGAACTCAACGGCGCCGGGCTGGCGGTGGTATTTGGCGAGCATGACGGCGCTTTGGCCGAGCTCATTACGCGCTTCCAGAAGTGTGGGGTCGGAGGCGAGCAGTTCAGCGAGACGGGCGTTGTTGCCTTCGCGGGCGGCATCGAGGAAAAGTGGAGCGGACATGATCAGGGGCGTGCGGCGGGGATTCCGGCGCGGAGCAAGGCGGCTTCCACTTGTGCGCAGGTGAGGCGGGAAGCATCGTATTCGACACGCACGGATTTGAGATCGGGAGCAAGCTGGACACGGTACATGCCGTAGAGGGAATGAGCGGTGGCCATCTTGTCGAGGAGGGCCTCATCGAGGAAGCGGGCGAGGCGCAATTCGAGTTCCACCTTCGTCATCAAGACAAGGATAGCAGGTGCGCAGAAACATTTGATTATGCTGATGTTTCCTTGTTAGAGTATGGAGGCGGACCGGAAACGGCCAGACCAGGCGTTTGCCGGTTCGCCATCTCTTTGGGGACCCATTACCCAGTCCCGGAGGACTCAGCACTCATATGTTTTTTGACTTCCTTGTAGAAGCCAAGCGCGCCGCGCGCCGCGCCCAGCCTCTGTTTTCCCTGTTTCTGGTTAGCGTTTGTTCGTCCTTTGCGCAGCAGCATCATGGAGGCGAAGCGGACCTTGTGCTGCCGGATCTGGATCAGGCGCAGTTTCTGGGGGGGTACGGCGGGCGGAGCCTGCTGATGATCGGGCTGGTGGTATCGGCGCTGGGGCTGGCGTTCGGGCTGATGATCTACCGGCACCTGAAGAACCTGCCGGTGCATTCGTCGATGCTCGAAATCTCCGAGCTGATCTACGAGACCTGCAAGACGTATTTGCTGACGCAAGGGAAGTTCCTGCTGATCCTGGAAATCTTCATCGGAGCGATTATCGTTTTCTATTTCGGGGTGCTGCGGCATTTTGACGCGCTGAAGGTGGGGATTATTCTCCTGTTCAGCTTGATCGGCATCGCGGGCAGTTACGCGGTGGCGTGGTTCGGGATCCGGGTGAACACGTTCGCCAATTCGCGGACTTCGTTTGCGAGCCTGCGCGGACAGCCGTTCCCCTGCTACGCGATTCCGCTGCAAGCGGGAATGAGCATCGGAATGATGCTGATCAGCGTGGAGCTGCTGCTGATGCTGATCATTCTTCTGTTCATCCCGGGTGATTACGCAGGACAGTGTTTCATTGGGTTCGCGATCGGTGAGTCGCTGGGCGCGGCGGCGCTGCGCGTGGCGGGCGGGATTTTCACGAAGATCGCCGATATCGGGTCGGACCTGATGAAGATCGTGTTCAAGATCAAAGAGGATGATGCGAGGAATCCAGGGGTGATCGCCGATTGCACGGGCGACAACGCGGGTGATTCGGTGGGGCCATCGGCGGACGGGTTTGAGACGTACGGCGTGACGGGTGTTGCGCTGATCGCATTCATCCTGCTGGCGGTGAACGATCCGGTGGTGAAGGTGCAGCTGCTGGTGTGGATCTTCGTGATGCGCATCATGATGATTCTGGCTTCGGGCGTGTCGTATTTCCTGAACGACATCATCGCGAAGGCGCGGTATTTGCATGTGGCGAAGATGAACTACGAGGTTCCGCTGACCGTGCTGGTGTGGCTGACGTCGGTGGTGTCGGTGGCGCTGACCTACGTGGTGAGCTCGGTCTTGATCCCGGACCTGGGCGGCGACAGCAGCCTATGGTGGAAGCTATCGACGGTGATCACGTGCGGCACGCTGGCGGGGGCGATCATACCGGAACTGGTGAAGGTGTTCACGTCGACCGAATCGCGGCACGTGCACGAGGTGGTGACGAGTTCGCGCGAGGGTGGAGCGTCGTTGAACATCCTGTCGGGGCTGGTGGCAGGGAACTATAGCGCGTACTGGCTTGGCATGGCGGTGCTGGTGCTGATGACGGTGGCATTCTGGGTGAGCACGATGGGGCTGGCGAGCCTGATGGCGGCGCCGGCGGTGTTCGCGTTCGGGCTTGTGGCGTTCGGATTCCTCGGAATGGGCCCGGTGACGATCGCGGTGGACAGCTACGGTCCGGTGACCGACAATGCGCAGTCCGTGTACGAGCTGTCGCTGATCGAGGACCTCCCGGGAATCAAGGAGGAGCTGAAGCAGAAGTTCGGGTTCGAGCCGGACTTCGCGCGGGCCAAGCAGCACCTGGAGGAGAACGACGGCGCGGGGAACACGTTCAAGGCGACGGCGAAGCCCGTTCTCATCGGCACGGCGGTGGTAGGCGCGACGACGATGATCTTTTCGACGATCGTGATGCTGACCAACGGGCTGACCGAGCAACTGGACAAACTTTCGATTCTGCATCCGCCGTTTCTGCTCGGGCTGATCGCGGGCGGGTCGGTGATTTACTGGTTCACGGGCGCATCGACGCAGGCGGTGACGACGGGGGCCTACCGCGCGGTGGAGTTCATCAAGGCGAACATCAAGCTGGAAGGCACGACGAAGGCGAGCGTGGAGGATTCCAAGAAGGTGGTGGAGATCTGCACGCAGTACGCGCAGAAGGGGATGTTCAATATCTTCCTGACGGTGTTTTTCGCGACGCTGGGTTTTGCGTTTGTGGAGCCGTTCTTCTTTGTGGGGTACCTAATATCGATCGCGCTGTTCGGGCTGTTCCAGGCGATCTACATGGCGAACGCGGGCGGAGCGTGGGACAACGCGAAGAAGATCGTGGAGACGGAGCTGAAGCAGAAGGGGACGGCACTGCATGATGCGACGGTGGTGGGCGATACGGTGGGAGATCCGTTCAAGGACACCTCGAGCGTGGCGCTGAATCCGATCATCAAGTTCACGACACTGTTCGGGCTGCTGGCGGTGGAACTGGCGGTGTCGATGGCGGCGGGCCCCGGAGCGCAGATGACGGCAGTCCTGGCGGGGGCGTTTCTGGCGGTCTCAGTGTATTTTGTCTACCGGTCCTTCTATGGAATGCGTATTGAAGGGTCGTAGAATCGTAATGTGAGCTTGCCGGCTGTCCTTGCCCTGGCATTGGCGGCACAATCGCCGCCGGCGGTGGCAGTGCGCGCTGCGGAGCTGCTGGAAAAGGGGCGGCATAGCGAAGCGGTGGCGGCGTTCACCGCAGCGCTGAACAAAGAGGGGAAACACTCGGCGGTTTACCTCGGGCGGGGGCGCGCCTTTGCGGCGATGGGAAGGTGGCCGGACGCGATCCGAGACTTTGACGAGGCGATCCGGCTGAGGCTGGACGATGCGGCGGCGTGGAAGGAGCGGGGAGCGGCGAAGGCGCAGCTGAAGAGGTATCAGGACGCGATTGAAGATTTTGACCGTGCGATCCAGCTGAAGCCGGACTTTTGGGAGGCGTACGTGGAGCGGGCCTCCGCGTTCGGCAACGCGGGGCTTTATGTGCGCGGAGTGGCGGATCTGGACAAGGTTCTGGAGCAAGAGCCGGGGCATTTGCGGGGGCGTTCGTTGCGCGGGGCGGCCTATTTCATGCTTGGTGATCATGAACGCGCGGCGGCCGATTACAGTGCGGCTCTGGAGATGAAGCCCGGGGATGTGAGGCTGCTGTTGGCGCGGGCGGCGGCGTATTCGCAGATGAAGGAGCATCGGAAGGCGCTGGCGGACCGGGATGCGGCGGTACGGGCTGCGCCGGATATGGCAGACGCGTATGTGGCGCGGGGTGGATCGTATCACCAGCTTGGGGAGCATGAGAAGGGTCTGGCGGACCGGACGAGGGCGATCGAGCTGTCGCCGGAAATGGCGCTGGCCTGGAGCGCGCGGGGGAATACGTATTACTTGCTGGGGCGGTTCCGGGAGGCGATGGAGGATCTGCAGAAGGCGGTGCGGCTGAATCCGTCAGATAGAGATGCGGTGGAGCTGCTCGGGAAGACACGGCAGCGGGTGAAGGAGGCGAGCGGGCCGGCGGTGGCGGTGGAGGATCTGCCGGTGAGGATGCGGGAGGGTCCGATGCCGCAGGTGGAGGTGAGGGTTGCGGCGAGCGAGGCGACGGTGAACCCGGAGGCGGCGGAGGAGTATCACAAGCGGGGGCGGACGCTGTTGCAGGCGGGGGATTTGAATGGGGCTGTGCGGGAGTTGACGGAGGCGCTGCGGCTGATTCCGCGGCATGCGCTGGCGTGGAATGGGCGGGGCTACGCGTATTTGCAGTTGAGGAGGATGGAGGAGGCGATCGCGGATTTCACGAGGGCGATCGAGGTGAATCCGCGGTACGTGAACGCGTACCGGAACCGGGCGGCGGCCCGGCGGATGGCGGGGGATGCGGCGGGAGCGGGGGAGGATTTAGCGCGCGCGGCGGAGTTGGGGAAGGGCCGATAGGGGAGGAGACTACCACAGGATACGTGTCACACTGTTCCTGTGAAAAACCTCACGCTGGCTATCGAAGAGCACATCCTAGCCGGGGCCCGGCAGGCTGCCCTCAATTCCGGCACGACGATCAATCAATTGGTGCGCGACTACCTGGCCGGGCGGTTCAGCAGGCGGACCGGAGACGAGCCGCCCAGGCCAGGCTGGAAGCGGCCATGGTCAAGGGTCTTGCCGGCGTTGGCCCGAGGACGTGGACTCGGGACGAACTCCATGAAAGATAGTCCGGAGTTCCTTGACACCAACATACTGGTTTACGCATTTGAGCGGGACGATTCCCGCCGTCACCAAACGGCCAGACAACTGCTTGGCCGTCTGATGGCCTCCAACTCGTTGCGATTGAGCACGCAGGTGCTGCAGGAATTCTACGTTTGCCGCGGCGCGTTCCGGCGCAAAACGGCTCTACACGGAAGATCTCAACCATGGGCAGACGGTTCTAGGCGTGGAGATCACGAATCCGTTTCTGGCGGAGAGGCGTGGGCGGTAATCCGCGGGCAAGGGCCGCGACCAAGACATTTATCTACTTCAGAAAATCATCTTGAGGGCGAACTGGACGACGCGTCCGGATTCGCCGGTCTGGATGATGTTCTGGGTGGAAGAAGGAGCCACAGCGGCGCAGCAGGCTTCGGCGAAGCGCGCCGAGGTGATCTGGTTGGAGCCGCTGGAGGAAGCGGTGGGCGTCTCGAAGCTGGGGTGATTGAAGGTGTTGAAGGTCTCCATGCGGACCTGGAGGCGGAGGCCTTCCTTCAACTGGACCATCTTCTGGAGACCGATGTCGGTGTTCCAGTAGCCGGAGCCGCGGAACATGTTGCGGGCCAGGCCGTTGTCGCCGGGCGCGGGGAAGGCGAACATGGTGTTGTCCGGGAAGAAGACGGGGCCGACGGTGTTGGCGCGATCCTGAAGCTGCGCCTTGGGCAGCGAGGAGACGGCGAGGGCGGCGCGGGAGACGTGAGAGTTGTTGGAGGTGCGGACGCCGCTCTGGACGGTGAAGGGCTCGCTGGTCATGGCGCTGAAGATGCCGTTGATGCTCCAGCCGCCGATCAGGTGATTGACGAAGCCGCGCGCGCCGGCGCCGAAGCTCTTGTTAGCGCCGAAGGGCAACTCGTAAAGCCAGATGCCGTTGAAGACGTGACGGCGGTCGAAGTCGGAAACGGCGCGCTCATTGCGCCAGTTGCGGATGTCGGCGGGAGTGCGGGAGTTGGTGGTGCTCAAGCCGCCGCCGGAGGTGGAGCCGACCGGGTCGACCGACTGGTTGTCGATGGACTTGGCTAGGGTGTAGCTGGCGGCCAGGTGCAATCCGTTCGAGAAGCGTTTGCGCAAGGTGGATTGGAAGCTGTGGTAGTAGGAGTCGCCGCCGGAATCGATGTAGGTGATGGTGCCGAACTGGGAGTTGGGACGGAAGCCGGCGACGGTGGATTGTTCCACGCGGCCGACAAAGAGGCCGGCGGCGTTTTGGGAGAGTTCGGCGGCTGTGGCGGCGCTGTTGACGAAAGCGGCATTGACGACGCCGCGGTTGACGAGGCCGATGGGGATGCCGGATACCCCGGCGGGGCAGCCGGTACCGGAAGCCTGGCAGCGATTGTTGACGTTGCGCTGCATGTTGAGGAAGTCCTCAAGGATGGGTTCGGCGTTGATCTGGTTGAGGTCATAGGCGCGCAAAAGACGCGTGCCGCGCTTGCCGATGTAGCCGATCTGGGCGACCAGGCCCTGAGGCAGCTCACGCTGGACGTTGAGGTTCCACTGGTGGACGGTGGGCATCTTCAGGCTTTGATCGAAGAAGGTGGCTGCCGGGGCCGCGTTGAGAGTTTGGGAGGGCTGTTTGAGGAAGGAGGTTGGCTTGGTGGTGGGCGGCGTCAACTCAAGCGGGAATCCTTCGTTAATGCGGCGGTCGGGCGCCGGCGAGCAGCCTGCGGTGGTGGAGCCGCCTGGGTTGGCCTGGCAGCTGGTGCTGAGGCCCGGAACGCGGCCTGCGGCGGCGGTGATCTGGAAGGAACTGATGGGGTCGAAGGAGATGCCGTATCCGGAGCGGATCACGGTTTTTCCATTGCCGGGGTTCCAGGTGATGCCAAACCGCGGACCCACGGCGAGCACATTGTCATTGCTGTACCACCGCTTGCTGTTGACGAAGGCAACCTGGCTGCTGTTGAGATCGCCCTGTGGGACGTAGACACGGTCTCCGGCTTCGGTGGCGCCAGGGTTGAGTTCGGCGCGGACGCCATAGTTGAGGGTCATGTCACGGCGCAGTTTCCACTCATCCTGGAAGTAGAAGTTGTACTGCTTGACGCGCTGGCCCTGAGACCAGAGAGTGACGGAGTTGCCGGTGCGGAAGGGGAGGAAGGCGTCCGAGCGGAGGTCGCCGAGGAAGACCTGGGTGAGACGGGCGGGGATGCCGAGCAGCTCATTGATGCCTTGCTGAAGGTTGTTGGAGTCCTGGGCGACGATGCCGCCTTGGGTGGCAGTGGCGACTCCGGGAAGATTGAAGCCCACGGGAGGGCGGATGGTGCGGCTGAAGCTGATGACGGGGGTGACGTTGACACCGCCGGGCTGTCCGCGCTGGTCGTTGTGTTGATAGAAGCGGCCGTTGAAGCCCATGCGAAAGACGTGGGAGCCGCTGACGACGCTGAGGTTGTTGAGGATCTGCGGCGTGGTGACGGCGCGGGCGGTGCGCGGGCGGTTCAAGTACGGCTCGCTGATGTTGGCGAAGTCGAAGGGCGGGATGTCGGGGAAGGCGGGGTTGGCTTCGCCCTGCGTGAAGATGAATGCGAAGCGGGAGAAGCCGAAGGTGAGTTCGTTCACGATGCGCGGGTTGATGACACGGCGGTAGCTGACGGCGAGGTTTTGGGAGCGGCGGACGACTTCCCCGAGCGGCGCGAAGCCGGGGAAGACCTGCGGGCGGCTGTTGTTGGGATCGCCGCCGAGAGTGTTGTTGTCGGAGAACAGATACCTGCCGAAGATCGTGTTGTTCTCGTTGAAGGTGTGATCAATCCGGCCCATCAGGTGAGGACCGCGGACGCGGGTGGGCGGGTTCCAGACGTAGCTGGCCATGTTGAGGCCGTCGCCGGCGACATAGGAGTTGGGGCGGGGGAAGGTGTTGAGGAGTTTGAGAATGGTGGGATCGCCTCCGATGCGGCGGGGATCGTCGGAGAACATGTTGTAAGTGGCGACGCAGTTGAGGTCTGTGTTAGAGCCGCAGGTTCGCACGCCTGAGCGCAAAGCGCCGGTGCGCGGGTCGACCAGCTGAGGCAGGTTGCGGTTGATGCGGACGCCGTCGAGGGTGAAGGGAGTGGTGGGGTTGATGCGGAAATAGCGCCACTGTCCGGCGAGGGCTTCCGGGGTGTAGACGATGGCCGGGCCGCCGAAGACCTGATCGATAGGCTGGGTGAAGTTGATCCTCTGGCCCTGCCAGGAAGCGAAGAAGAAGGTTTTGTTCTTGCGAACGGGGCCGCCGACTTCAAAGCCGAACTGGTTGAGCTTGATGTCGGGCTTAGGGGTTTCCTGGGCGCGGGCGAAAAAGTCGTTGGAATTGAGGACGGTGTTGCGGAAGAAGTGGAAGAGGGTGCCGTGGAAGGCGTTGGTGCCGGTACGGGTGGCGACGGCGACGGAGGCGCCGGAGTTGCGGCCCTCTTCGGGAGTGGGGTTCGAGGTGGTTACCTTGTACTCCTGTACGTTGTCGGGATTGAGGCGGAAGACGTTGTTAAGGGGGTTGGGGACGGAGGACTCGTTGGCCTCGATACCGTCGATGGTGGTGTTGAAGGCGCGATCGCGGGAGCCGTTGACGTGGACGCCGGAACCGGCGCCACCCTGCGTCCGTTGCACGACGCCGGGTTCGAGGATGAGCAGGTTCAGAGGATTGCGGCCGTTGAGGGGGAGCTCGACGATGGCCTTGCGCTCGACGACGTTGCCGATGGTGGCGTTGGAGGTTTGCAGCTGCTCAAAGCTGCTCTCGACAAGCACGGTTTCCGCTGTCTGGCCGACTTCCATCTGGACGTCGACGGTGATGGGTGAGCCAACCTGAAGCAGGCTTCCGGTGCGCTTGGCGGTCTTGAAGCCCTGCAATTCGACGGTGATGGTGTAGCTACCAACGGGCAGAGCCGAGAACGCGTACAAGCCGGCATCGGTGGTGTTCTGCTTGTAGGAGATACCAGTGGCTTCGTTGGTGGCAGTGACCGCGGCGCCGGGGATGACGCCGCCGGAGGAGTCGGAAACGGTACCAGAGATGGCGGAGGTGCTGGTTTGTGCCATTCCCGTGGAGACCAATAGCAGAAAAATGGCCAGGAGGCCGGCTTTGTTTGGCATGATTCAATCCACTCCCTGAAGGTTAAGGTCTCTTCAGTATAGTATGAACCGCTGCCGGGACAATGAGCGGCGGAGCGCCGCCCCGAAGCAAGGTTGCCGCATGGGTCAGAAAGAAAACCGCGCCGCAATCTGGAGAATTCTGGGCGGAACGCGGGTGGAGGAGATGACGCCAAAGGCGGCGGCGGTGGAAGTCACGTTGGGATTGTTGAAGTTCACGTTATTGAAGACGTTGAAGGCTTCGCCGCGGAGCTCGATCTTCATGGTTTCCGTAATGGAGAAGGCCTTGTGGAGAGCGAAGTCGGTTTGAAAGAAGCCGGGGCCTGTAAAGATGTTGCGGCCGGCGCCATACTGGCCGACGACGGGAGCGGTGAAGAGGGCCTTTTCGGATTCCGAGAGATAGCTCACGGCGGTGCCGCCCTTGACGAGGGTGCCGATGGAGGTGGGGTCGCCGGTGAAAACCGACCTGGAGGTGGTGTTGGGGAAGGTGGTACTGAAACCGTAGCTGACGGTGAAGGGATAGCCGCTGGACCAGTCGATGATGGTGTTGGTGGTCCAGCCGCCGGCGACCCAGGAGAGCAGGCCATTGCGGAGCCAGGCTTTGTTCTTGCCGAAGGGCAGCTCATAGATGATACCCGCGCGGAACTGGTGGCGGATGTCGTAATTGCTGCGCCCGCGGTCGAGGAGGCGGTTATTGGAGTCGTGCGGGACGAGCAGGCCCTGGCCGGCGCCGTCGGTGTCGTCGCTGATATCGTCAAGGCTCTTGGCCCAGGTGTAGTTGGAGGTGACCATGAGGCCCTGCGAGAAGCGGCGGTTGAGGGAGATTTGGAGCGAGTTATAGCTGTTGTCGGTGCAAGCGCATCCGAGAGCGGCAATGGAGAACTGGGGGTTGCGGAAGTAGCTCTGGCCCAGTCCGGCGGCCACCAGACGCCCGCCAGCGACGCCGTTGAAGACGCCCACATCGACGGCGGTGATGAAGCCGCCGACATCGTTGTTGTTGAGGTTGGTGGTGATGGTGGAGGGGAGGGAAGCGCCGTAGGTGTTCAGGAGCGCGCCGACGGGGCCAGTGCGGACACCGTTCTTGGCGGCCTGGAAACTGGCGAGGAACTCAGGAGTAACCCTGGCCTGATTGACGTTCAACATGCGGAACATGTGGGTTCCCTTATTGCCGACGTAGGCGACTTCCAGGACCGTGTCGGGCAGAATCTGGCGCTGGATGCTGAAATTCCATTGGTGGACGAAGGGAGTGGTCAGGTTGGGATCGAAAAGCAGTGGCGTGGAGTTGCGGTCAGGCTGCACGACACGGAGCACCTCGGTGCCGACCACGTTGCGGGAGAGATTACTGACGAGCGTCTGGACGCCGGCGTCGCTGGCGCGCAAAGAGGCGGGGTTTGCCGCCGTGGCGCCGGAATTGGGCCGGAGAATCTCCGGCCGGGTGGTGCCGGGCTGATTCTGCTCGACGACGTTGAGGGCCCAGTTGACGAGACGATTGTAGGCAATGCGGTAGCCGCCGCGCACGGCGGTCTGGTTGTCGCGGTTCGGTGACCAGGCGAAGCCGACCGAAGGGGCGAAGTTGTTCTTGTCCGGGTTGTACCATTTGCGGCCGGTGCCGGGGCCGGCGGGGATGAGGGCGACGTCCGCCGATGGGCTATTGAGCGGCTTGTCGTTGACAACCTGCATGCCAGACAGGTCATAGGGGACACCGTTGAACTCGTAGCGGACACCGAGGTTGAGGGTCAGTTGGCGGGTGACGCGCCAGTCATCCTGGAAGTAGAAGTTGTATTCGCGTGCGCGCTGAAGAAACTTCAACTCCTGGTCGGCGGAAGGGAATCTCTTGCCATCGGAATAAAAGGTCTTTTGAACGGTACCGACGACGCCCATGAGATCGTTGAAGAGGCTGTTGGCGCGGGTCAGATCGACACTGTTGATTCCGGCGGTGCTGACGGAGGGATCGAAAAAGACGGGGGCGTTGGCGGTGCCGAAACTGAGGCGGGGGTAGAAGTTGGTGGCGCGGCGGAACTGGTCGATGGCGTAGAAGCGGATGTTCACGCCGGTCTTGAAGGTGTTGTTGCCTTTGACGAAGGAGAAATTGTCGAGCGCCTGCCAGTTCTTGGGGGTCCGGCCGGTGCCGCCCCAGAACAGGAACGGGTCCGATTGGATATTCGAGATGATCTCGAACTTGGGGTGGGTGGGATCGAGGAAGAGGATGCTGTTCCGCGTATAGCCGAGATTGAACTCGTTGACTTTCGAGTTGCCGAGGGTGGAGGTGAAACCGGCCGAGAAGCCGATATTGCGCGACTCGCGGGTGCGGCCGGGAAAGGAATCGGGATTGGCGGGATAGCGGGGCAGGCCGCTGTTGATGTAGTCGCCGTTGAGGATGCTGGAGCCCTGACTCCAGCGGAAAAAGGCGGAATGGCCGTCGGTGAGACGGTGGTCCACCTTGGTGGTGTAGGTGTTGACAGGGGCCGCGGCGGGAGCGTTGAAGCGGAAAATACCGGTATTGAAGCCGTCGCCGCCGGAAAAGTCGTTCGGCAGATTTGTCAGATTGATCTGGGACTGCATCAACCTGTCGAGCCCGCGCTTGAGCGGATCGGCCTGGGCGAGATTGATCGTGCGGTAGCAGTTGGTGGTGACGGCGCCGCCGCAGGCGGCAACCAGGGGCTGTCCGGAGGCGTCGACGAAACGGGGAGCATTGGCCGCGCCGACCATGTAGCGGAAGATGCCGTTGCGCATGGTGGGGGTGAGCACGGTGCGGGTCTGGGTGAGGCTCTGGGCCATGCGCTGGGACTGCCAGTTGAAAAAGAAGAAGGTCTTGTCCTTGCGGATGGGGCCGCCGAGACCGGCGCCGAACTGGTTGCGGATGAGGATCTCGCGATGAATGCCGGACCGGTTATTGAACCACTCGTTCGCATTGAAGATGGTGTTGCGGTGGTATTCAAAGAGGTTGCCATGGAACTCATTGGTTCCCGAGCGGGTGACAACCTGAACCTGGGCGCCGGAATTGCGCCCGTATTCGGCCTTGGCGACGGAGGTGATGACGCGGTACTCGCTGATGGAGTCTGGGTTCATCAGGACCTGAGAGAGTTCGCCGCGCGGAATCACCGGATCGGTGATATCGACGCCGTCCAGCGTGGTGAAGATGCCGCGGCCGCGATCCCCGTTGACGGAGAAAGTGACGGTCCCGGTGGAGGAGGTGGCCTGCGAGGCATGTCCAGCAACTCCGGGGAGCAGGGCCATGAGGTGGAGGGGGTTGCGGCCATTCAGCGGGAGGTTTTCGATGGGCTTGGTGTCGAGCACGACGCCGAGGGAAGCTTCGGCCGTCTGCACTTGCACGCTATGGGCCGACACGGTTATCTGTTCGGTGATGGCGCCCGTCTCCAGTTGAATGTCGATGGTCATCGGTTCGCCGACCTGAAGCTCGTTGGCGGAACTGGTGAATTTCTTGAAGCCTTGCATGGAGACGGTAATGCGGTACTTGCCGAGTGGCATGGCGTTAAAGGCGTAGAGTCCGGACGAGTTGGTGGGCATCGTGCGAGTAAGTCCGGTGCCTTCGTGAGTCACGGTGACTTCGGCGCTGGGGACTATGGCGCCCGAGGGATCGGTGACGATACCACGAATACGCGAGGTGACGGTTTGAGCAGGCAGGATGAAGCCCGCCAGAGCGAGCAGCACAATAATTCTGGACATAGCTGGCCTCCAGCGAAAAAGCGGGCGATGGCGCGCCGGCTTCTCTTACAGAAACTTAATGAAATCTATAGGTTGACCCCAACCACGACAGCAGTATACACGCAATTCCGCGGGATGAAGAAGTATTTTTTGTGGCGGAAGGAAGTGATCGCGCAGGCACAAGGTAACTGAGAGGAACGGTGAGGATGCCGGCAGCTCATCCACCTTGACTTCCATCACCCATTCCTATATATGTCGATCACCTTGCCCTTTAGGTGGCGTGAAAGAGGAGTGCGATGAAGAAGAATCTCTGCGCGATTATCGCCTTGGCGCTGGTGCAGGCCGGGCAGTTGTTTGCTCAAGACTACCGGGGCCGCGTTGCCGGCACGGTGGTGGATTCCACGCAGGCGGTTGTTTCCGGGGCGCAGGTGCGCTTGCGGAACATCAATACAGGTGTGGAATCGGCGCGGCTAACGAACCCGAATGGACAGTACCTGTTCGACTTCGTGGATCCGGGAACGTACGAACTGGTGGCGGAGATGCAGGGGTTCGCGCGATTCGTGCAGCAGGGCGTGCAGGTGCAAACGCGCGGCGACGTGACGGTGAATCCGGTGCTGAAGATCGGGGCGGTGGCGGAAACGGTGAACGTGTCGGCGCAGACGGTGGAGGTGCAGTTCACGACGAGCACGATGTCGCTGACGGTGGACCGGAAGATGCTGACGGACCTGCCGGTGCTGGCGCGGAATCCCTTCACGCTGGTGCTGCTGGATCCGGCGGTGGTGAACCGGTACACGAGCAACCTGGCGACGAGGAATCCGTTTTATATGTGGTCATCGAGCCAGCTGGACGTGGGCGGGAGCACGACGCAGCGCAACGAGCTGCAACTCGACGGAGCGCCGCTGCAGTTGGGCTGGAAAGGCTCCTACGCGCCGCCGATGGACGCCACGCAGGAGGTGGCTGTGCAGCAGAACGCGGTGGACGCCGAGTTCGGCCATTCTGCCGGCGGGGTGCTGACGCTGTCGGTGAAGTCGGGAACGAACGATTTTCACGGGACGGCGTATTATTTCGGGCGGAATCCGGCGCTGAATGCGGTGTCGAACTCGGTGGTGCGTGCGAAGAACCTTGTGCGGAACCACATCTATGGCGGGACGCTCGGGAACCCGATTGTGAAGAACAAACTGTTCAACTTCGTCAGCTATGAGTACTGGGCGACGAAGGATCCGCGGAACGCGATCATGACGCTGCCGACGGAACTGGAGAGGCAAGGAGACTTCTCGCAGTCGCTGAACCCGGACCGGGGGTTGCGGGCGATCTTCGATCCGTGGACGACGCAGCTGACCGGCGGGGTGGCCTCGCGGATGCCGTTTGCGGGGAACCGGATTCCGGGGAGCCGGATGGACGCGCTGTCGCGGCGGTTCCTGCAAGACATCTGGCTGCCGAACAACGCCGGGGACAATATCACCGGGGTGAACAACTACAAGCAGGCCTATTTCTGGTTTCTCTACAACTGGAACTTCAACAACCGGACGGACTGGAACGTGAACGACAAATGGAAGGTGTTCGGGCGGTACTCGCGGTTCCGGACCGATCTGTCGCAGAACAATTACACGCCGAACAACAGTCCGGCGATGACGGACGATAACGGCGGGGTGATGAATTCGCGCAACATCGCGGGCGACGCGGTGTGGACGGCGAACAGCACGACGGTGGTGAACTTCCGGTTCAGCTATGCGACGCTGAACGACGATTTTGATTCGCCGAAGACGGCGGTGGGAGAGGAAGGGCTTTCGTCGTTTTGGTCGAACGGCTGGTTCAAACCTTACCTGCCGGGGATCCCGCGGGTCTATTATCCGAACCTGGTGGTGAGCGGGGTGGGATCAGCGAGCTTCGGGAAGGGCGGCTACTGGTACCAGCATCCGCAGAGCTATAACTATAGCGGGCGGATTTCGAAGACGATCGCGCGGCATTATTTGAAATGGGGAGGAGAGAGCCGGATGCTTCGAGGCTCTTCCGTGCGGCCGAACCTGATGAACCTGCGGTTCGGTCCGGCGCTGACGGCGGACACGTTCCAGGCTCCGAACACGCGGCTGCGCGGGGACGGGTGGGCGACTTTTCTGCTCGGGGCACTGGATGGGGATTCCCAGGCGCAGCATATCCCGCTGCAACAGCCCCGCACCGATTTCTACGGCTTCTACGTTCACAACGATTTCAAGGTGAACCGCAATTTCACGATCAACATGGGACTGCGGTATGAGTACGAGACAGGGATCTTCGATCCGCTGGACCGGTTGTCGCGGCCGCTGGATCTGACGGCGGCGATTCCGGACTTGCAGCGGACGCCGCCGCCGATTCCGGCCGATATCGCGGCGCTGCGGGGTCAGCCGTACCGGTTCACCGGGCCGTGGCAGTTCACCGGAGACGGCAATCCGCGGAGCATGTGGGACAGCAACAAGCGAGTGTTCATGCCGCGGATCGGTGTGGCGATCCGGCTGAGCGACCGGATGTCGCTCCGCGCGGGCTTCGCGAGGTATGTGATTCCGCCGGTGCTGACGAGCGACGTGCTGGGAGCGGCCGATTCGCGCTACGCGGGATTCGGGGCGATCACCACCGTGGCGCCCTCGCTGCAGGGCGTGCCGCAGGCGCGGTTGAACGATCCGTTTCCCGCCAATTCCAATCCGCTGATCCCGCCGGTGGCCAAGGGCCTGGCGATCTACACACGGCTGGGAAGCCAGGCGGATTGGAACCAGCGCGACCTGCGGACGGGGGTGAATGACCGTATCAATGTTTCGTTCCAGCGGCAGCTGCCGCACCTGATCCACGCCGACATCACCTATTTCGCCAACGTCGGCAGTGACCTGCCGTTCAACCAGCGGATGAACCTGGTGGATCCCAACCTGATCTATACCCACAAGGCGCTGCTGGACCAGGCGGTGCCGAATCCGTTTTTCGGGTATCTGACGCCGGAGAGATTCCCAGGGCAGCTGCGTAACATACGGACGGTGACGCGCGGGAGCCTGTTGAGCCCGCACCCGCACTACCTGGCGCTGACACAGTTCAACACGGCCGGGGTCAGCAACCGCTACCACGCGCTGCAAATGAAGCTGCAACGGAATTTCAACAGTGGATTGATGTTCCTGGTCTCGTACAACTTCAACCGGGAAAGAAGCTCCACGTTCTTCAACGACATTGATGAGTTCGCGCAGTTGTTCACCTACATCCAAAGCAACAACCCGCGGCACCGGATCGCGTCAGCGGCGGTGTATGAGGTGCCGTTCGGCAAGGGGAGGCGTTTCGCGGCCGATATGCATCCGGTGGCAAACGCGGTGCTGGGCGGCTGGTCCATGAGCGGCCTGCTGTTCTACAACTCGGGAGCGTATTTGCGCTTCCCGACGCAGATCGGGCCGCAGGAGACGCCCACCATCTACCGCGACCGGGCGCAGTGGTTCGATCTCACGGGCTTCAACCGGCAGCCGGCTTACACGCCTCGTTCCAATCCCTGGCAATATCCGAACCTGACGGGGCCGAGGAACTGGAATATGGATACGACGCTGTCGAAGTTCTTCGACCTGACGGAGCGAGTGCGGTTTGAGTTGCGGCTCGAGGCGTACAATCTGACGAACAGCTTTGTGCCCAACGACCCGTCGACGGCTTTTACGGCGGCGACGTTCGGGCGGACGACGAATCAGATCAATCGAGGCCGGGAGTTTCAATATACGGCGCGGTTCCACTTTTAGAGCAGGAAGAGTGGTCAGGACTGGATCGCCCGCGCAGGCGCGCGATCCAGCTGCTCCTTCCGCGGCATGGCAGGAGGGCCTGGCATAAGGGGTGGCGACCGTTTGCATTACCCGATGCGGTCACTGTTTGCGCTTTTTTGAAGGAGCCGGAGAGACCTTCCTTTTCATCAATCAAATACGAGATCGTATCGCGTCTCTATGTCGGGGCCGAGCGGTCCCGGCCGGCCTTTCCCTTGGAGCAGCGGCAGTGTTACGCGCTGACCCCGTTCTTTTCGGGGAATCGCTAAGGGTGAATCCAGGCAATGACTGGGCGAGGCGGAAGCTCAAGGACCTGAGCCAACGATGGAAGCGGCGGATGCTGGGGATTTGGCGAAGTCAGCCGAGGGGATTTACCGAAACGGCAAGCTAGAGTGCAGACGAGGCTCGGTTTCGGGAGTGCAGAGTTCACAGCAGGGCGCGGGTGAGGGCGCTGTCGAGAGCTTCTTTGCTCATGGTGGTGGAAATGAAGAGTTCCTGGCGGGCGCCGGAGGCGAGGGCGATGGCTTTCCAGCCGTTTTGAGTCGGGACGGTGAGGCGGATTTTGAGGCCGCCCTTGGCGTCGCGGACGCGGCGGATGACGCCGGGGATGATGGAGCGGATTTCCGGGTTCTGGGCGATGAGGCGCTCCAGGGCGGGGCGGAGGCCGTCGATGATGCTGTGCTCGATCTTGAGTTTGCCTTGCGAGGCGCGGAGTTTCATGAGTGCTCCCAACCGTGCTCGCCGACCAGGGGGACGAAGCGGCAGTGGGTCACGATTTTGGTGTGGAACCGGTCGCCTTTTCTTTCGACAAGTTCGAGGGCTTGCTCCTTTCGGCCGCCGACGGGGATGACGAGGCGGCCGCCGTCCTTGAGCTGGTTGAGCAAAGCGGGAGGGACGGAAGGGGCGGCGGCGGCGACGGAGATGGCGTCGTAGGGGGCTTCGGCGGGCCAGCCCTGGCTGCCGTCGGCGACGATGATTTCGACGTTGGAAGCGCAGCCAGCGTGCTTCAGGTTTTCGCGGGCTTGTTCGGCGAGCTCGGGAATGATTTCGAGCGCGATGACGCGGGCGGCAAGGCGGGCGAGCACGGCGGCATGATAGCCGCTGCCGGCGCCGACTTCAAGGAGTTTTTCGTGGCCTTTGAGTTCCAGGCACTGGACCATGGTGGCGGTCATGTACGGCTGGGAAAGAGTCTGGCCATAGCCGATGGGGAGCGGGTCATCGCCATAGCAGACGTCACGATCCCGGCGGTCGACGAACATCTCGCGGGGGATTTCCGACATCGCCGTGAGCAGACGCTTGTCATGAATGCCCCGCGAGGCCAGCTGCGTCTTGACCATGTGCAGGCGCTTGGCATCCAAGCCGGTCACTTGAATCTCTTCCGGTACTGGAAATCGATACCGAAGATGCCGTTGTCATCGCGGACGGCGATCATCGAATAGTCGCGCGAGAAATCCCACTGGAGGCGGACGATTTGCTGCTGTGTGCGGTTGAGGCTGGTGATGTAGGTCATGGTGATGTCGCGCGTGAGCTGCTGCTCAATGGTGAGGCGGGCTTGCGGGGTGTTGGTAACGCCGGTGAGGTCGGGATCGATCTTGAGGCGGCTGACGCCGAAGAAGCGCTGGAGGCGTCCGCTTAGGGGAGCGGCGACGGCTTGGCCGAGGAGGGAGTTGCTGCCGGACTGGAGGAAACTTTGGTTTTGGGAGACGGAGCCGGCGACGGAGGTGCCGGGTGCGCGGCCGACGGTGAGCAGGGCAACGATTTCGGCGGACTGTAGCGGCGGATCGGAGCGGTAGCTGACGTTGAGCTTGCCGACAGGACCGGAGAAGTTGATGGTGACGGTGATGCCGCGGACGCGTGTTTCGACGTCGAGGTTGAGGACGGGCTCAACCTTGACGGGGTTGAAGAAGCTGATGTCGCCCTGGGTGATGTTGTAGCGGTTGCCGAAGAATTGGATCTCACCCTGGTTGACGGAGACGCGGCCGAGCAGGACGGGACGCTCGGGGGTACCGCGGAGGCGGAGGTCGGCCTCGGGCTGGATGTCGCGGGTGAGGGAGGTTTGCAGTTCAGCGTCGGTGGAGGTTTCGATGCGGACGTCAAGCTGCATGTTGCGGAGAAACTCGTTGGGCGGGACGGGGGGGCCGGCGGCTCCGGTTTCGGCGAGGAGGCTGCCGAGGTCGGTTTTCGGAGTGATGCCCATCTTGGTGACGGTAACGCCGCCGCTGAGCATGCTTTGGGCAGCGGTGCCGGTGAGGTTGAGGCTGGCGTCGAAGGTGGTGGAGACGGCTTCCGGATAGCGGACGCGGACACGCTGGGCGTTGGCCTGAAGGCGATAGACGAGTTGATCGCCGCCGAATCCGATGAAGCCGCTGAGCTTGAGATCGCCGCCGCCGGTTTGGGCGGTGAAGTTGTCGAGCGAGGCGCGGCTGCGGTCAAAGAGGATGACGCCGTTGGCCTTCTCGAGGCCGTTGGGAACTCCGCGGAGATAGAAGGAGGCGTCTTTGAGTTCGAGGCGGCCGTTGACTTGCGGGCGTTCGAGCGAGCCGCGGATGGTGGCGTCCAGAGTGGACTTGCCGGTGGCGAGCAGGTCGGGTTCCAGGGTGGCGAGAGCGGGCAGTTCGAGACCGCCCTTTAGTTGGAGGTTCCAGGTGCTGCGGGCGCGGAAGGCGACAGTGCCCGAGGCCTCCAGGTCCGTCCCTTCGCCGATGATGTGAGCGGACTGGACGTGAAGGCCGCGCGAATCGATGTGGGCGACGAGAGGATCGCGATTGCGGAGGAGGACTCTTTTGCCGTTGGCCGGAGCGGTGGAAGGTTCAATCTCGAGGGTAGTGATCTTGGCCGCCGCCGTCCAGCGATCAGGCTGGAGCACCGGGCCGGAGAAGCCGATCTCACCGTCGAGCACCGCCTTGGCGGGCAGCGGCCTGCCGGGGACGCCCATGATGCCGAGGTCCTGGAGGGCATCCAAAGTGAGGCGGGAGACGCGGACCTGGCCGAGACCGTAGCCGGTGCGGCTGCCAAGGCTCCATTCGGCGCTGCCATGGACGGAGGAGCCGATGAGGCTGCCATCGAGCGAAAAATTGGCGACGGTTCCCGACGTGGAGGCCACCAGCAGGAGACCGCCCGCGGGCCGCCCGGAAACGTTGAGGTCTGCAAGCTCCAGGCGTCCGCCGACGGAGGCAAGCTGCGGCTGTCCGTTGACGATACGCGCGGCGCCGGCGAGGCGTCCGGTGATGCGGCCGCTGAGCTGCTTGGGAACGTCGAGCAGGGCGAAACTGCGCAGAGTCAGGCCGGCGGTGGAGGCGGAAAACTGAGCCTGGGAGTTTTGCCATCCCTCACCGGGACGCTCGAGAGAGCCGGAAAGATCCAAGACGGATGCGCCGTCCCGGAGCTTTCCGTTAAGCAGTTCGATGCGGTGGGAAGAGAAGCGCAGGTCCGCGTCGGCGGATTCAAACGGCTCTCCCCAGAACTCGGGAGCCGAGAGAGCGATGCGGCCTTGACCGCGTGGGCCGCCCCAGGTGCCTTCCAGGTTTGCACGCACGGTCATCTTGCCTTTGAGAGGATAGTCGAGCCGGTTTTCGTTGAGCGCTGCGTCGAGGGCGGCGGCTTCCAGGGAAAGATTGGCGGCGAGCCGGCTGGACTCGACGGGACGCCAGTTTTCCAGAGCGAGTTCGAGATTGCCGGCGCCGCGGAGGGAATCCTGGCTGAATTCGGCTGAGGAGAGGATGAGGAGGGAAGGGGAGGCGTCGACGACGGCTTTGAAGTGGCGCAGGGCACGATCGTCAAAGCGCAAGGGGCCGGCTTCGACCTGGCCTTTCAGGTGAGGCTCGCTCCAGGTTCCGGTGAGCTTGCCTTGGAAGCGGGCGGTTCCTTTTTCCAAGCGCAGGGGCAGCGGGGCGGGGGCCTGTTCGGAGGCCAGGGCGAGGGCGGGGAGAAGATCGTCGAGGTTGGAGGAGAACAGGCCAAAGGTAATGCCGCCGTCAAGGGAGCCGGAGAAGTGCACCCTGGTATGAGGCAGTTGGATGGCCGATTCGGCGAAGCGCATCTCGCCGCGGCGGGTGTCGTAGTCCATGGCGAGCCTGCCGCCGACAGAGACGCCATCGGAGGAGGGTTCGAGTGTGAGATCCGTGGTCACCTGCCAGCCTTGGGCGGCGGCAGCCCCCCAAGCGCCTTCCACGGAAACGGGACCGGAGACGATCGCTGACCATGCGAGATTGGTTCCCGCGCGGGCCTGGTTGAGTTTGTCGAGAGCAAAGCCGGCGGCCTCGCCGGAGAGGCTGATGGTGGACCAGTCGCGAATGGAGGCCTGGCCGGAGAAGGCTCCGCCGAGCAGCTGAGCCTCAAAGTTGTCGACCTTCAGTTCATCGGCAGTGGCGGACCAGTGGGCGCCGAGAGAGGCGTCGCGGATGTCGACGCCGTACTGGCGGTAGGCGAGTCCGGATGCGGTAGCATCGCCGCGTGCATTCCACTGCGTGCCTTTGAACTCGAGGCGGCCGTTCCAGGCGGCGTTGCCTTGGGGGAGGATGGGAAGCGGGAGGCGGGCGATGAGTTCGGGGACCGACTGGCGGCCACGGAACTGGAAGTTGCCCGAGGGTGGATCGGAAAAGGCGACTTCGCCGGCGCCGGAAACGGAAGAGCCGTTTGCCGACAGCTCCAGCTTGGAGACAGCGAGGCGATCCTGGGTGAGACGGAAGGCGAGCCCGGCATCGGCGGCGAGCGGAAGGCGGAGCGGCTGGCGGAGCTCGGTTCCAGCGCTGCGGAATTCGCCGCTATAGGCGCGGGCAGGGCGGTCAAAGTCGAGGCGGATCTCGAGGCCGCGGCCGGAGGCATCGACGGGCCAGCGGCTATCGCGATAGCCGACGCTGCTGTTGCTGACGCGGTACTCGCCGACGGAAAGGTCGAGAAAGCGCTGTAAAGGCTTCTTGGGATCGCGCGGGGTTTTCGGCTCCGGGATGTTGGTTCTTCCGTTCTTGTCGACGGTGACGGAGAGTTCGCAGGCGCGGAGCTGAAGGAAGGCGATCTCGATCTTCCGTTGGAGGCCGGAGACGATCTTCAGGCCGGCCGAGATGTGTGCGGCACGAAACAGCGGCGGCTGATCGGGGCTCTCGAGTCCGTGAATGACAAGGCGGTCGAGATCGGCGCGCAGCGCGCGCCAGTCGAAGTGAAACGCGGCAAGTTCGACACGGCCGCCGGTTGCGTTCTCGATTTCGAGCACGATTCTCTGGCGGACCTTTTCTCGCAGCCAGTCCGACTGCAGGAGCCAGAGGGCGGCGGCGCCGGCGAGGAAAACGGCCGCGAGCAGTACGGCGCCGGTGCGCAGCCAGAAGCGGGCGCGGCGGGTCATTGAATAGCCTCCTCGACAAAGCGGACGCGCGTCTGGCGGCGGGACTGGTTGAGCCACTGGTTGAGGGCCTGATCGGTGCGCTCGGCGACAAGGATGCTTTCCACTTCCTCGGCGGCGTCCTCGAGAGCGGGCGGCGGGGAGTTGTTGCGGCGCTCCCAACCGGGCACGAATTGTTCGCGGTAGTAGATTTCAATTTCGCCATCCCCGACGGCGACGCCGGGGCGGAAACGGAGCTCGATGAACCGGAGCGTGCCGAGCTGAAGGATGAGGTGACGGCGGAGGATACTCTCGGTGATTCCGTAGGAGGCGAGTGTGCGGAGAAAGGAGTCCTCATCGGGAAAGCGTTCCTTGCGGATTTCGGCGAGGAGGGGTTCGGCCTGTTCGTGGCCGGGCAGCACGTAACCGCTGAACTCCATTTCCTGACGGAGGAGAGTCTGCTCGATCATGCGGTCGGCGGCGCGGCGGCGGGCGAGAGGGCCGAGATCGAGCGGTTCCTGATTGAGGAAGGCGGTAACGCGGACCTGCTCCTCGACGGCGCTTTGCGTAATGACGGTACGGCCCATGGTCACGGCGACACGGTCGATGATTTCCGCGGAAGCGGGAAGCATCGCGAGGACGAGCAGGGAGCCGATGGGGGTTGCGCGCCTCATATTAAAAAGTCTGCCCCAACGAGAAGTGAAATTGGAAGCGGTTGATGCGCTGGGTGACCAGCTGCGGCAGGCCCGTTTCCCCTGGGCCTGGCGTTTTGAAGAAGGAGAACTCGGGGGAGTTGGGACTGAAGGAGAGGTCGATGCGGAAGGGCCCGACCGGGGTTTTGTAGCGGATGCCGAACCCGGCCGAGTGGACCATGTAGTTGAAGTCCTGCAAGTCGCGTTGGGTGGGGCGTAGGCTAAGCTCGCGGAAGCGGGTGTAGACGTTGCCGGCGTCGTGGAACAGCACGGCGCCGATGGCTTCGCCGAGCAGCGGGAAGCGGAGCTCGAGATTGTTCATGAGGAGGCCGCTGCCACCGAGCGGGAAGCCGGTGGTGAGGTCGCGGGGGCCGGCCTGGTTGTCGGGGAAGGCCCTGTGGGTTGCGGCGCCGCCGGAGAAGAAGCGCTCGGGGAGGGGGACGGCGTCAGGCCCGCCGGCGCGGAAATTGTGGAGCCAGCCGATGGTGATGCTGCGGGCGAAAATCATGTCGCCGAAGACCTGATGATAGGAAGAGTTGCGGGCGAGAATGCGGATGAAGTCGGCTTCCGAGAGAAAGGCTTTGGAAGCGAGTCCGGCGTCGAAGCTGTTGTAGTAGCCCTTGTGGGAATCGATGGGATCGTCACGGCGGTCCATGATGAAAGTGGCGGAGGCGATGCCGACGCGGACGGGGCGGGAAAAGATGGGGATCAGGGATTCATCGATGGCGAGATTGCGGACGGTGTTGCGGCGATAGGTGAAGCGTGACTGGAGGGTGTTGGCGCGGGAGAGGCGCTGGCTGAGCTGAACGGCGCCCTCCTGGCGGCGGCCTTCAAAGGTGCGGATGTCGCGGCTGATGTCGTAGAGGAGGCTGCCGGTAAGGGAAAGATCGTCGCGGCCCTTGAACTGCGGGGCGAGATAGGTGAACAGGCCGCGTTGCTGAATGTTGGAAACGCGGGTCTGGATGCTGGCGGTATGCCCAATGCCGAAGAGGTTGGCGCGGCTGACGCCCAAGCTGACGCGGGGGCTGAAGCCGGGCTCGCCGGCCGGAGCGTCGAAGTTGGGAGTGCCCGCGCCGATGCGCGCGATTTCGGCGCCGAGGCCGAAGTTGAGAGAGTATTTGCGGGCCTCTTCAAACTGGTACAGGACATATTTGGATTCTTCCCGGCCGTCGGGGTTTTGCAGGGCCATGTCGACGCGGGCAAAGACGCCGAGGTCATAGAGGCGGCGCTGGCTTTCAATGAGGCGGGACTGGGAGAGCGGCTCACCGGGGCCAAGCTGGATGCGCTCGGCGACCATGCCGGGATTGGAGGCGAGCAGGCCGCCGGTGAGCACGCCGCGGACATAGCTCTGGCTGCCTTCGGTGATTTCATAATGGATGGCCTTGCGATGCGGGCCGGCATCGGTGACGGTGAAATCGAAAGCGGCATCGGGGTTGCCGCGGTTGTAGAAGAAGTTGAGCACGGCGTCGCGATCGGTGGCGAGGTTGGCCTGGCTGTAGGGCTGACCCGGGATGGAACTGAGGAGAGGTTCGATGCGCTCCAGGCTTGCATCGCTGAGTCCGATGATTTCCAGGGATTCGACCAGCGTCTGCGGCCCTTCCTCAATGGCCACGGTAACACCCAGCTGATCGGCCTCGCCTTCGTAGTTTTCGATGGTCTGGGTGTTGATGTTCACTTCCAGGAATCCGTTGGAGGTGTAGAGCTCGCGGATGCCGGCGACATCGGAAGCGAGCATCTGTTCGCTGAAGCGGCCGCGGCGGAAACGGATTCTGGTTGCCGGCAGCACATTCATGCGCTCGCGGATGGTTTCTTCCTGGAAGTACTGGTTGCCGGTGATCTCGAGGTGTGCCAGTTTGTAGCGTTCCCCGCGGTCCACTTTATAGACGACAGACTGGCGGCCGGCCTCAAGCGAGGCGGTGTCGAAGCTGACTTTGGCGCGAAAGTAGCCTTGGGACTGGAAGTATTCGGTGAGGTTGCGCATCCCCTCGACAAGCAGATCGCGGTCGGCGGATTGTTCGAGGAAAACGGGAACGAGGCGGCGTAGCTGGCCACGGGAGACCTTGGCTCCGGTAACCTCGATTTCCACTTTCGGGCCGGGTTCGATTTCCAGCACGGGTTGGGCGACGCTCTCGCGCGGCTTATAGTCGAGTTCCTTGAGCGTGACGCGGTTGAGCAGATGGTCGCGCCTGCTGTAGTAGGTTCGTATGTGATCGAGCCCCTGCTGGACGCGGGTTTCGGTGACAGGCTTGTAGCCGAGCAGCCCCCACAGGCGCTTCCACTTGGAGGCGTTGACGACGCGGTCGAACTCCCTTTGGGGGACGCCACCGATGACGGGTTCGGTGAGGCGGGAGCGCGGGCCGGGGTCGATCTCAAAATCGACGTGGACCTGGAAGGTGCCGGGATCGTACTCGGTCCGGGGGTTGAGCCGGGCCTCATAGTAGCCGTTGTCTTGCAGCCGCTGGCGGAGATTCTCGACGGCCTGCTGGAGATCCTCGGCGTGAAACTCGGTACCGAGTTCGAGCTTCGCGGCGCTGATGAGCTGGCCGCGGTTGGGCGGCTCAGGAACGCCATCGACGCTGACACGGCCGACGAACCAGGTGGCGGTGGTGAGGAAACGCAGTGCGACACCGCCTTGGTCCCTGGAAGCATCCACGCTGATTGCCTGATAGCGGCCGGTGGCGTAGAGGCGCTCAATGGCGTAGCGCAGGGTTTCCAGATCGAGCATATCGCCGGCTTGCATGGGAACAATGTTGGCCAGCTCGGCGGTGGGTAGCGGCTGTGCGGCAGGTTCGAAGAGGACTCGAGTGACGGGCAAGCCCTGGTAGTCCCTGGCCTCGGCGCGGGCAATGGCCGGCAGAGTGAGAAGGAGCAGCGCAAGAAACGCACCAACACGCATTCCGGCCGAAGTCACTTACATGTCATGATAACAACACCGTGATGGGGTGAATCAGAGGCGTTCGAGTTCGGCGGTGGCGCGGAGGTTGGCGACGCCGGCGGTGTAACGTGTGTCGGTGACGGAGAAAGCGACGGCATCCTCCAGCCAGTCGTGCCAGACACCGTCCGGGTCATGGGAGGCGGCGGTGAGCGTATACTGCTGCGGGCAGAGCCCGCAGGGGAAGCGGAAAGTGACGGCAATTCGGGCGCCGCCTTCCACGGGACCCAGCTTCAGGCGCTCCAATTCGGTGTTGGTGCCGAAGACTTCAAAGCCGATGCGGGTCCGGATCATGATGCCGACAACGGGATCCTCGACAGGCTGAGTGAACTTTACGCCGACGCGAACGGCGACGGGTTCGCCGGATTGCCACTGGACAGTGGCGTTGCCGCCGGCGTCGAGAGTTTCCAGGGAGACGATTTCTGCGCGGCCGTCGCCACGGCGCATGGAAGGGGCAAGCGGTTCGCTGATAGAGGCGGCCCATTGGCGGAGCTGTGAGTTGACGTGGCGGTTGTAGGCATCCAGGGTTATGCGGGGATCGCCCCTGGTTTCCAAACGGCCGCCATTGAGCCACCAGACCTCGTCGCAGAGGCTTGCGAGGAGGTTCTGGTCATGGGAAATGATGAGAATGGAAGCGCCGTGGCGGCGGAGGCGCTCGATACCGATGGAGGAGCGGGCGCGGACGACGGCGTCCTGAAGGGCGAGGGGATGCTCGAGCACGAGCGTAGCGGCGGGCGCCAGGTTGAGCGGATCGGCGGGGCCCACCAGCCGCGCCGGCGGGGCGGCGCGCACTTCCCCTGTGGAGGGCCGGAGAGCGCCAGCAGCCAGGCGGGCGAGCGCGGAGAGGGCATCCGGCTGATCCCCGATGACACCGATGATGGTACCGTCTGGGACTTCCGCGCGGACCGGTTCCAGCGGAGCCAGGGCCGCGTCACGAAACTGGATGCTCATCAACGCTAGAATAACGGGTTCATGGTGAATTGTCTGCGTCTGCTGACGCCCGCCCTGCTGGCGATGCTTTGGGGCTGTTCGTCACCGGAGAGCAGTCTGCAGCGGCAGTTCAGCAAGACCAACACGGGACGATTGCAGTTGCCGGCCGGGACGATGGAAATTAGCGAGCCGCTGTTCGTGCCGGTGGGGGCCACGGATCTGGAGATTACCGGTGACAACACGGTGCTGCGGGCCTCGGCGGAGTTTCAGGGGCGCGCGATGATCCTGATCCGCAGCGCGCGGAAGGTGCGGCTGCATGGTTTCTCGATCGAGGGGAACCGGGCCACTTTTTCCAAGGTGACCGAGATTCCGCCGGCGGAGGCCCCGTTTGTCACGCACTTTCAGGGCAACGGCATCATCGCCGATGATGTGGACGGGCTGGAAATGAGCAACATCCAGCTTCGCGAGATTCCGGGATTCGCGGTTCTGGTGAGTGCATCGCAGAACGTGACGATTGAAAAGGTCACGGTGGAGGATAGCGGCTCCTCCAACAGCAAGTCGCGGAACAACACCTCCGGGGGGATTCTGCTGGAGGAGGGCGTGCAGAACTTCACGGTTCGGGACTGCACGCTGCGGAAGGTCCTGGGGAACGGGATCTGGACCCATTCCACCTACCGGTCACCACGCAATTACACGGGACAGATCACGGGGAACCGGTTTGAGATGATCGGCCGCGATGCGATTCAGGTGGGACATGCGAACCGGATCCGCGTGGAGAACAATACAGGACACATGATCGGGTATCCGGAAAAGACAGTGGACGTGGAGGGCGGAGGCATCCCGGTGGGGATAGATACGGCGGGCAAGGTGGACGAGTCGGTTTATGCGCGGAACCGGTTTGAGGAGATCAATGGGAAGTGCATCGACCTGGACGGGTTTCATGACGGAGAAGTGGCCGAGAACGTCTGCATCAACCGGGGCGCGGCGGCCGACTATCCGCAGGGCCACTTCGCGGTGGTCTTCAACAACACCAACCAGGAGATGCAGTCGCAGAACATTACCGTTCGGGACAATGTCTTTGACGGGACGAAGTTCGGCGGGATCTTCGTGATCGGCTCCGGCCACAGGATCACGGGGAACAAGCTGACCAATATCAACCGCGCGAAATGCAACGAATCGGCGGCCACCTATGGCTGCAAGCACTTCGAGAAGGAGCCGGATCTGATGCAGGCGGGGATCTATCTGGGCCTGCGGGCCGAAAGGCATCATCCGGCGAACAACACCCTGATCGAGGGCAACCAGGTTTCCGGGCATAAAATGAGGGAGCGCTGCGTGATGGCGGCGCGCGATCCATCGGTCCACAGCAACACGATCCGCAACAATGTCTGCACCGACGCACCCTGAAGCTCCCTTGCCCGGCGCCATCGCCGAGCGCATGCGCGAGGACTGGAACCGCCGCGCGCGGGAAGACGCGGGCTACTACGTGGCGTTCGGGCGGCGGAAGCAGTCGCGGGAGGAGTTTTTCGCCACCGCGCATGACCAGGTGCGCGGGTTTGAACGCGAGCTGAAGAGGCTGCCGGAGGCGGCGCCGCAGTCACGCCGAGCGCTGGAGATCGGGTGCGGGCCGGGGCGGTTGATGCTGCCGCTGAGCCGGCACTTCGGGGAGATTCACGGGGTGGATATCTCGGAGGAGATGATCGAGCTGGCGCGGCGGAATCTGGCAGCGGTTCGGAATGCGCATCCGCGGCATGCGCCGAACTCGAACCTGGAGGCGTTCGCGAGCGATTCGTTCGACTTTGTGTACTCCTACGCGGTGTTCCAACACATCCCGGACCGCGAGGTGGTGACCGGCTATTTGAAGGAGGCGCAGAGGGTGCTTAAGCCGGGCGGGATCTTGCGGTGCCAGATCAACGGGCTGCCGGAGCAGGCGCCACAGTACGATACCTGGAGCGGGGTTCGCATTTCTTATCGCGATGTTCGGGCTTTCGCGCGGGAGCAGGGTTTGGAGTTGCTGGCGCTGGAGGGGATTGAGACGCAGTACATGTGGGCCACGTTCCGCAAGCCGGCGGCGGCGGTGGAGCGGGCGGGCTCGGTTCGGGTGAGGCGGATTACCAACGCGCACTCTTCGGAGCCGGCGGCGCCGGCGCGGGGCAGGTTCGCGGCGCTTTCCTTATGGGTGGACGGGCTGCCGGAGGCCGCGGATTTGAATCGCCTGGAAGTGACGATTGGCGGCAAGCCGGCCTATGCATCGTACCTGGGGCAGCCCGAACACGACGGTTTGCAGCAGCTGAATGTCTATGTGCCGGGGGGGCTGGAGGCGGGGCTGCAGCCGGTTGAGGTGGAAGTGAATGGGGAGGCGGCTGCGTCGTCGTTTGTGCGGCTGATTCCGCCACCGCCGGCGGTTCCGCGGGTGGTGTCGCTGACCGATGGAATTGACCTGCTGTCGGGGAATCGCATCGTGACGGGATCGGTTAAGATAAGCCTGGAGGAGGTTTACGAGCCCGGGCAATTGCGGCTGCGGATAGGGAAGGCGGAGGTGGAGGTTTTTGAAAGCTTTTGCACGGATCCGCGCGTACCGTCGTGGGAGGTGAATTTCGAGGTGCCTGAGGGTGTAGAAAAGGGGGAGACGGATGTGAGGGTGGAGTTGGGGGGCCGTTTTCTAGGGACGTATCCTGTTGAAGTGTTAGGGTGAGCGGCAACTTAATGTACGGTATATAGATATAATTCTTGACGAGACACTACATATTGGGGCATGATGACGTCTGACCCCACTTCCTCGGAAGGTTCACTCACTATGGGACAGTTAACTGTAGACCTCAGCGCACGCGCGCAAGAACTAAAACGCTCCCTGCCTAGAGAGCAGCGCACAGGAATCGCATTTCCCCGGTTTTTCACCGCCAAGCTGGAAGCCGGCAAGACCCCTTACGACGAGATCCAATGGGAACTCCGAACCGCCTCGATCGGCAATGACAAAGGCGCAGTCTTATTCGAACAGCGCGACGTGGAAGTGCCGGCCAGCTGGTCGCAGACGGCCACCAATATCGTGGCCAGCAAGTATTTTCATGGCAAGATCGGTTCGCCGGAGCGCGAGCGCAGCGTGGCGCAGCTGGTGCACCGTGTAGTGGACACGATCGCCGATTGGGGCATCGCGGGCAATTATTTCCGCACCGGAGAGGATGGAGAGAATTTCCGGAATGAGCTGGCGCACCTGATGCTGACGCAGAAGGCCTGCTTCAATTCGCCGGTCTGGTTCAACGTGGGGGTGAAGCAGGAATCGCGCGGGTACGGCTTTTATTATGATGAGGCCGCCCAACAGGTGAAGAGGCTGGAGAAGGACGTGGACCGGCCGCAGTGTTCGGCCTGCTTCATCAATTCCGTGCGCGACAACCTGGAATCGATCCTCGAGCTGGCCAAGACCGAAGGGATGCTGTTCAAGTTCGGTTCAGGAACGGGGACGAACCTGTCGTCGCTGCGGGAAGAGGATGCGATTCTGTCGGGCGGCGGGCGCGCCTCCGGACCGCTGTCCTTTATGAAGGGCTTCGACGCCTTTGCCGGTGTCATCAAGAGCGGCGGCAAGACGCGCCGCGCGGCGAAGATGGTGATTCTAAATGCCGAGCACCCGGATGTCGAGAAGTTCATCTGGTGCAAGGCGAAGGAAGAAAAGAAGGCGCACACGCTGGTGGATGCCGGCTACGACTCCTCGCTCGACGGCGAAGCCTATTCGTCCGTCTTCTTTCAGAACGCCAACAACTCCGTCCGCGCCACGGACGAGTTCATGCAGGCCGTGGTGGAGGACCGGGACTGGTGGACCAAGTCGGTGTTCAATTCGCAGCCGATTAACCGCTATCGCGCGCGCGACCTGATGAAGCAGATCGCCGAGGCGACGCACCAGTGCGGCGACCCGGGCATGCAGTTCGACACGACCGTGAACCGCTGGCACACTTCGAAGAACACGGACCGCATCAATGCTTCAAACCCTTGTTCGGAGTATATGTTTCTGGACGATTCGGCGTGCAACCTGGCGTCGTTCAACCTGATGAAGTTTGTCGGGCCGGATGGGCAGTTCGACGTCGTGGCGTACCGGCACGCGGTGGATACGCTCATCGTGGCGATGGAGATCATCGTCGAGAACGCCAGCTATCCCACCGACAGGATCGCCCGGAATTCGCGCGACTTCCGCCCGTTGGGCCTCGGCTATGCGAATCTCGGCGCGCTGCTGATGAGCCAGGGCATGGGCTATGACTCCGATGAAGGGCGCAACGTGGCGGCGGCGATTACGGCGGTGCTGTGCGGGCAGAGCTACCTGACCAGCGCGCGCATCGCCGAAGGGACCGGTCCGTTCCCCGGTTACGCCGTCAACGAGGAGCCGTTCCTCGAAGTCATCCGCATGCACCGCGATTCGGTGCCGAACATCGATTCCCGCAAGGTGCCGCCGGCGCTGTTTGAAGCGGCCAAGCGCTGCTGGGGCGACGCCTACCAGAAGGGGCGCATCCATGGTTTTAGGAATGCGCAGGCGACGGTGATCGCGCCGACAGGCACGATCGGGTTCATGATGGATTGCGACACCACCGGGATCGAGCCGGACCTGGCGCTCGTCAAATACAAGAAGCTGGTCGGCGGCGGCGTCATCAAGATCGTGAACAACACGGTTCCGCAGGCGCTGATCAAGCTGGGCTACACGCCGGAGCAGGTGGAGAAGATCGTTTCGCACATCGATTCCACGGGCACGATTGAAGGCGCCCCGGGCATCAAAGATGAGCATCTGACGGTGTTTGATTGCAGCTTCCGCCCGCAGAACGGGACGCGCTTCATCCACCACATGGGCCACGTGCGGATGATGGCCGCCACGCAGCCGTTCATTTCCGGGGCGATCTCAAAGACGATCAACATGCCGGAAGAGTCGACGGTGGAAGAGATCATGAATGCCTACATCGAAAGCTGGCGGCTGGGGTTGAAGGCGGTGGCGATCTACCGCGACGGCTCCAAGCGCGTGCAGCCGCTGAGCTCGGGCACGGGCAAGGGCGAGAAGAAGGCGGTTGCGGCGCCGGCTCCGGCGGTGACCGAGAAGATCGTCTACCGGCCGGTGCGGCGGAAGCTGCCCGATGAGCGGCAGTCGATCACGCATAAGTTTTCGATCGCCGGGCACGAAGGCTATTTCACGGTGGGCCTGTTCGACGACGGCACGCCGGGCGAGTTGTTCATCACGATGGCGAAGGAAGGCTCGACGATTTCCGGGCTGATGGACAGCTTCGCGACGGCGATCAGCTACGGGTTGCAGTACGGGGTTCCGCTGAAGTTCTACGTGGACAAGTTCTCGCACGTGCGGTTTGAGCCGAGCGGCTGGACGGGATCGAAGCTGATCCCCTACGCCAAGTCGATCATGGATTACATCTTCCGGTGGCTCGGGGCGCGGTTCCTGGGGCCGGAGTATGCGCTGGGCGAAGCCGGCGACAACAAGGCGGTGTTGCAGCCGACCGAGCCGGAGCCGCAGCAGTCGCTGCCGTTCTCGCCGGTAGTTGCCGATGCGCCGCTGTGTTCGGAGTGCGGTTCGACGATGACGCGGAACGGCAGCTGCTACAAGTGCGGGAATTGCGGTTCGACGAGCGGGTGCAGTTAGGGCCCGGCGGGCAAGCCAGGTATTCGCTAAATCTGAAGCGTAATGCCAGCGGTTGACAGGTACGCTCGTGAAGGGCACCCTTCGATCGAGGAATTGATCGAGCAGCAACGCGTTGTGTTCCCCCGCGACCCTCGGCACCTGCTAGGGGAGGTCCTGCTACATCTGGAACCGGACGCTCGAGAAGCATGCCTCGCTGCCGCACGATGAGAGCGGCAAGCCGCTGGATCAGAAGAAATCGACACCGGAGAATGCGGCCCGCTATGCGGCGGCCGCAGGTGAAGCTGGATGACGGAAGCTCGTGGGCGCTTGGCTGGCAGATCCGCCACACGCCGCGCGGCGACGTGATTCAACATTACGGCAACAACAAGGGTTTTCACGCGGCGCGATCGCTTTTCTTCCGCGCCAGTCGGGTTTGATCGTGATGACGAACGGGGAGCAGGGATGGAAGTTGCTGGGGAGATGAGGCTATACGAGCTGTTTCAGGGGATCCTGAGGGGTTAGAGGCGGATTCCTGTGGACAAGCCACTGAAACTCTGGCATACTCATGTTGCATTCCCACAGGAACGGGACTCCAACATGCTGCAAGTTGCAAACCTTGTCAAACGCTACAACCGGATTCCGGCGGTGGATGGGGTTTCGTTCACCGTCCGGCCGGGGGAGATTCTCGGCTACCTGGGGCCGAACGGGGCGGGCAAGAGCACGACGGTGAAGATGCTGATCGGGCTGATTGAGCCGACATCGGGCGATATCTACTTCGATGGCGGTGATGTTCGGAAGGATTGGCCGGGGTTTCAGCGGAGGCTGGGTTACGTGCCGGAGGAGCCGTCGCTGTATCCGCACCTGGCGGGGCGTGAGTATTTGCAGCTGGTGGGGCGGCTGCGGGGGATGCCGCGCAAGGCGCTGGAGCCGCGGATGGATGAGATGTTGCGGCTGCTCGGGCTGTGGGAGGACCGGCACACGCCACTGGCCTCCTACTCAAAGGGGATGCGGCAGAAGATACTGTTGTCAGCGGCGCTGCTGCACAATCCCGAGTTGCTCATCCTGGATGAGCCGTTCTCCGGGCTCGACGTGAACACGGCGGCGATTCTGCGTTCGCTGTTGTGGGCGCTGGCGAGGGAGGGCAAGATGATCCTCTACAGCTCGCACGTGCTGGAGGTGGTGGAGAAGGTCTGCACGTCGGTGGTGATTTTGCGCAAAGGGAAAGTGGTGGCGCACGATGCGGTGGAGAGCCTGCGCGGGCTGATGCAGCAGCCGACGCTGGAGGCGGTGTTCGCGCAGCTGACCGAGCAGGAGGATCCGGGCCGGATCGTGGGCGGGATCATCGCGGCGATGCGGGGGTAGCGGGATGCGAGAGACGGGCTCGACGGGGTTCGAACTGCGGCGGCACTTTTTCGCGCGGTTTTTCGACAGCGACCTTGTGGCGACGCCGGGGCAGTGGAAGATTGTGGCGGCGGGCCTGGTGGCCGTTGTCTTTTCCCTGGCGCTGATCTTCGCGCAGGCTTACTACGCCAAATACGGGGCGCTGAAAAAGCTGGATGTGATCGAGCCATACCGTATGGCGCTGCTGGCCGATGCGCTGTTTCTTATCTGTCTTGCGATGCTGCTGACGGGGCTGTTCACGACGCTGCTGTGGCCGAACCTGTTTCCGGGCCTGCGCGATTATATGACACTGGCGTCGCTGCCGATTCGAACCAGGCAGATCTTTCTGGCGAAGTTCGCGGCGCTGTTCTCGTTTGCGGCGGCGTTTGCGGCGTCGATCGCGCTGCTGCCGGGCGTCATTCTGCCGATGGTGGTGGCGGGGCGCTACGCGACGCATTCGGGGCGGCAGATCGCGGCCGTGTTCCTGTCGATGTTTCTCTCCTCGCTGCTCGTGTTTTTCACGCTTGCCGCCTTGCAGGGGCTGTTGCTGAACCTGACGCCGGTGCGGCTGTTTCCACGGCTGTCGCTGGCGGCGCAGGGATTGCTGCTGACGCTGCTGCTGATGCTGGCGCCGGCGGTGTTGAAGATTCCCAACTGGCACACGTCGATGCATCTGCGGCCGGATTGGATGGAGTGGGCTCCGCCGTTGTGGTTTCTTGGCCTGCACCAGGTTGTCAACGGGAATGCGGAGTCCGCAGCCGTGGCGCTGGCGAGGCTCTCGGCGGCGGGCTTGATGCTGGCGGCGCTGATCTGCCTGGCCACCTATTATTGGAGCTACCGCCGGCACCGCGTGCGGCTGCTGGAATGTCCGGCGGAGACCGAGCGCGCCGCCGGGTTCGCTTTTCCGGAGCGGCTGGTAGAGAGGCTGCTGCCGGAACAACGCTCGCTCGCCGTGTTTGCCTTCATCGGGAAGACGCTGGGCAGAAGCCGTACGCACCGGCTGGTGGTGACAGCGTTTCTGGCGCTGGCTTTGGCGGCTGCCTTCGAGGGGCTGTTGACGCTGAGTCCGGTCTCGGTTCCGCTGACGTTCAGCTTTTTCCTTCTGACGGGATTCGCGTACCTGTTCCGGCTGCCGGTGGAGCTGAGGGCCAACTGGCTGTTCCGGATGCTGGAGCCGGGCTGGGGCGGGAAGCTGGTGGCCGGCGCGGAGAAGTTTCTGTTGTATGCGGCGATTGTGCCGGTGGTTGTGGGGACGCTCCCGGTGCTGCTCGGTGGCATGGGCCTGCAACGCGGCCTGATCGCGTCGTTGTACTGCCTTGTGGCATCCTTGACGCTGATGGAACTGTTGCTGACGCGCTTCCACAAGGTTCCGTTCACGTGCGGCTATCTGCCCGGACGCCGGCCGCTTATTGAGACGCTGGTGCTCTATGGCGTAGCGGTGACACTGTTCGTTTCGATTCTCGGGATGATCATCGGCGCGCTGTCTGGGGAAACCGGCTGGTCGGCGTTGATGCTGGCGTTGTGGACGGGACTGTGGTGGCGATTCCGGACGGCGCGGCTGGAGGATAGTCACCTGTGGCGGCTGGAATTCGAGGAGCTGGAAGAGATCAGCGTGCAGACGCTGAGCATCGAGAGGGACTAAAAAGATGACACAGCCGCGATTGGACCTGTTGCAAGGGACGCTGGACCTGATGGTGCTGCAGACGCTGGAGACAATGGGTCCGCAGCACGGCTACGGCATCGCGCGGCGCATTGAGCAGGCGAGCCAGGAGGCCATCCTGCTGAACCAGGGAACGATCTATGCCTCGCTGGTACGGCTCCAGCAGCGCGGCTGGATCAGCGCCGCGTGGGGAACTTCGGAAAACAACCGGCGGGCGAAGTTCTACTCGATTACGGGCGCGGGCAAGCGGCAGCTAGTGCGGGATGCGCGCAACTGGAAGCGCCTGTCGGAGGTGATCGGCCGGATGCTTACCGCCGAGGGCGGCGGCGCGGAATGACGGATCCTCTGCGCGCGGGATGGCGGCGGCTGGTGTCGCTGGCGCGGCGGCGCGAGTTGGAAGTGGAGTTCGAGCAGGAACTGGCCTCGCATCTGGAGCTGTTGATCGAGGAATACGAGGCGCGCGGGCTGCCGAGGGAAGAGGCGCGGAGGCTGGCGCGGATCAAGCTGGGCGGCGAGGCGCAGTTGGCCGAGTCGCACCGCGACCGCAACGGGCTGCCGTGGCTGGAGCAGATGCTGCGCGACTGGCAACTGGCCTTCCGCTCGCTAGGGCGCAATCGGCTTCTGTCGGCTGTCGCGGTGATGTCGCTGGCACTCGGCATCGGCGCCAATACCGCCATCTACAGCCTGCTCGACCAGGTGCTGCACCGCCGGCTGCCGGTTGCGAACCCGGAGCAGCTGGTGTGGCTGAATCCGCGCGGCCCGGCGTTCGGCAATCCGGCGGGCTCGCAGATCATGTCGTATCCGATGTACCGGGACATCCGCGACCGGAACCAGGTGTTCACGGAAGTGTTCGGGCGGATGATCCTGCCGGCGCACATCGCCTTCCCGGATCACTCCGAGCGTGTTTCGGCAGAGATGGTTTCGGGCAATTACTTTCGGGCGTTGGGACTGAAGCCCTACATCGGGCGGCTGATCGGCCCCGAAGATGACCGGGCGCCGGGAGCGCACGCGGTGGCAGTGCTTTCCTACAGCTACTGGCGCACACGATTCAGCGGCCGGCGCTCGGTACTGGGCGATCCGATCTTCATCAACGGCACGCCGTTTAAGGTGATCGGGGTTTCTGGTCCCGAGTTCAAGGGGCTGGACATGCCCGTGTCGCCGCAGATCCGCGTACCGGTGATGATGAAGTCGAGCCTGACGCCAAACTGGGACGAACTCGAGAACAGGCGCATGCGCTGGTTCAACGTCTATGCACGGCTGAAGCCGGGAATCACGCGGGAGAAGGCGCAGGCGGCGCTGGAGCCGCTCTACGCCGGCCTGTTGGAGATGGAATCGATGGAAGCCGGGTGGGAGCGGGAGCGGATGCGGGGGTTTCTGGCAGGCAAGCTGGCGTTGCAGCCGGGCTCGCAGGCGGAGTTGCCGGACCGGCGTTCGCAGCCGCTGTCGTTTCTGCTGCACGGAATCGTGGCGGCGGTGTTGCTGATCGCCTGCGCCAACATCGCGAATCTGCTCTTGGCGCGCGCCGCGTCGCGGCACAAGGAGATCGCCATCCGGCGCGCGCTGGGCGTTTCCCGCCGGAGGCTGATCCACCAGCAGCTGGCCGAGAGCATGCTGCTCGCGCTGTCGGGAGGGCTGGTGGGACTTGGCGTGGCGCGGTGGACGGCCGGCTACGTGATCGGATTCGCGCCGCCGGAGATGGCCGGCTCGCTTACGCCGGACCTGGACCGTCATCTGCTGCTGTTCAACTTCGCGGTGGCTACTGTGACGGGTTTGGTATTCGGACTGGCGCCCGCTTTGCAGACGACGCGAGTCCAGCTAACGCCGGCGCTGAACGATCAGACCGGCTCGGCGGGAGTCTCGCGCGGCCGGAACCGCTGGCGCAAGGCGCTGGTGGCGGCGCAGATGACGCTTTCGGTTGCACTGCTGGCCACCGCGGCTTTTTTCGTGCAAAGCCTGATGAACCGCCGGGGCACCGACATCGGCTTTCCGCGGCAAAGACTGATCGCCTTCAGCCTGGACCCGAGACTGAACGGATACTCGCCGGAGCAGACACGGCAGCTGTGTGAGAGGCTCCAGGAGCGGTTGGGGGCACTGCCGGGGGTAGCCAGCGCATCCAACGGAAAGTTCCCGGTCTTCGGAGGGCAGTATTGGATGAACGCCGTGGTGGCCGATGCCGCGCCTTCCTCCGCGCACCCTGCCTATGTGAACGTGGTGGGACCAGGCTACTTCCGCACGATCGGCGTCAGGCTTGTTTCCGGACGTGAATTCACCGGGGAAGACCGGGGGATGTTTTATCGGGCGGCTGTGGTGAATGAGTCTTTCGCCAGACAGAAGTTCGGAGAGGCGGATCCGGTGGGGAGACGGATCGGGTTGGGAAACGGGCCGCGGACTCCGATCGAGATTGTCGGGCTGGTGAAGGATGTTTCCTACGCCTGGGTGAAGGGGCCGCCGGAGCCGCAAGTCTACCTTTCCACGCTGCAAGACCCGTCCCCATCGCCATTGACGATGTATGTGCGGACGGCGGCGGAGCCGGAAACTTTGTTCCGTGCGGTGGAGCGGCAGGTGCGTGAGATCGACACGCATCTGCCCGTGTATGGACTGCGGACGATGGAATCGCAAATCGATGAGCGGCTGGTGGTGGAGCGCTTCATGGCGGAGTTTTCCTCCGGGTTCGCGTCGCTGGCGGCGGCGCTGGCCTCGATCGGGCTGTATGGCGTGATGAGCTACTTGGTTGCGTTGAGAGCGAGGGAACTGGCGATCCGGATGGCGCTTGGCGCGGCGCGGCGCGGAATACTGTGGCTGGTGATGCGGGAGGCGATGACGCTGGCCGCGGCCGGCGCCGCGGCTGGCCTGTTGCTGGCGGCGTTCATATCGCGGGCGCTGGCTTCGCTGTGGTTCGGGCTGGCGCCGCACGATGCTTTCACTTTGGGCAGCGCAACGGTGCTGATGCTGTTGGTGGCAGGGCTGGCAGGGCTTGGTCCGGCGCTGCGGGCCACGCGAGTGGATCCGAACCGGGTGTTGCATTGTCCCTGAGGGTTCGTGGTTTAATGGGAATCCTCAGGAGGAAGTCATGAAAAGAAGAAACTGGGTGGTATCGATAGCCGTTGGCGCGCTATGGCTGACCGGTTGCCAGCAGCAGCAACCGGCGGTTGATCTGGAAGCGGAGAAGAAAGCAGTCATGGAGATGGAGGCGTCGTGGGTCAAGGCGGCCGCGGCGAAGGACGTGGAGGCCTTTGTCGCCTTCTATGCGGATAACGCCGTGGTGCTGGAACCGAACAAGCCGGCGCATCACGGCAAGGAGGCGATTCGAGCGGGGCTGAAGGAGATTTTTGGCTTGCCCGGGTTTGCGCTGAGTTTCCAGAGCACGCGGGTGGAAGTGGCGAAATCGGGTGACATGGCCTGGTCCACCGGCGGCTATACGATGTCGTTCCAGGACCCGAAGGGGAACACGATGAACGACCGCGGGAAATTCGTCACGGCGTTCGAAAAGGACGCCGCGGGCCAGTGGAAGGTGACGGCGGACATGTTCAGCAGCGACCTGCCGGCGCCGGGCGCTCCTGCGGAGGCGGCGAAGTAACCAGATTAGCTGCCGGCGGAGGCGACGCGTAGAGGTTTGCGGTTGCCGCTGGAGGATGAGTGCTGAAGGCTGGCGCGGATGGAGGCTTGCATCGCATCCAGGGTGGCCATGCGCCGCTCGATCGCCTCCAGCGCCTCGCCGGCGATCTTCTGTTTGTCCTTGCGGTTGGATGTTTCCCCAAGAGAGAGGATCCGCGCAATTTCTCTGAGCGTGAAACCGGTGTCCAGGCCGTTGCGGATGAATTGCATCCTTAGCGAGGCCACGGCCGAGTAGCTGTGTCCACGGCCTTCCGATCCTAAGGACTGAATCAGCCCCCGGTTCAAGTAGTGACGCACGAGGCGCGGACTGACCCCCGATTGCAGGGCCACCTGTTTTGTGGTTAGTGCCATTGCCCAGACATCTCCTTTTCGGCTGGGGAACAAATGCCCCTCTAGGGAGTCTGAGATGGCAGGCTTAGTTCTCACACGGGGGGCGGGGAAAACTTCAGTGGCCTTCGTTTTCGAGGAACTTTTCGGCCTCCATGGCGGCGCGGCAGCCGGCGCCGGAGGCGGTGATGGCTTGGCGGTAGATGCGGTCTTCGACATCGCCGGCATGAAAAACACCGGTGACGCTGGTGCGCGGCCCGCCTTTGCTGATGATATAGCCGTCGGGGTCCAGCTCGAGCTGTTCTTTAAAAACTTTCGTGTTCGGGATGTGGCCGATGGCGAGGAAGAAGCCGTCGACTTCGCGCTCCGACGTCTCTCCGGTCACGGTGTTGCGGAGCTTGACGCCGGTGACGATGCCCTTGCTGACATCGTAGACGTCCTCGACCACGGTGTTGGTGAGCCACTTGATTTTTGGATTGGCACGCGCGCGGTCGAGCATGATCTTCGAGGCGCGGAACTCCTCGCGGCGGTGCACGATGACCACTTCCGAGCCGAAGCGGGTGAGGAAGTTGGCTTCCTCCATGGCCGAATCGCCGCCGCCGATGACCATGATCTTCTTGTCGCGGTAGAAGAAGCCGTCGCAGGTGGCGCAGGAGCTGACGCCGTGGCCGATGAGCTTCTGCTCGTTGGGCAGGCCGAGCCAGCGGGCGGAGGCGCCGCTGGCGACGATGAGGGCGCGCGTGGTCTCCCAGTTGCCGTCAATGTTGATGCGGAAGGGGCGCTTGCTGAGATCGGCTTCGATGACGGAGCCGTGAACATATTCGGCGCCGAAGCGTTCGGCCTGCTTCTTCATGTTCTCGACCAGGACCGGGCCGTCGATACCTTCCGGAAATCCGGGAAAATTCTCGACGAGGGTGGTGAGCGAGAGCTGCCCGCCAGGCTCATGGCCGCCGACGACCAGCGGCGTCAAATTCGCGCGGGCGGCATAGATGGCGGCGGTGTTTCCCGCACACCCGGAGCCGATGATAATTACGTTTCGCATGCTTGGACCGGAAGAATTTTATGCTAGCACGGCGGGGTTTAAGCGCCCAGCCAGGCGGTGACCAGGTAGTTGGCGGCGAGGGCGCAGCCGTAGGCGAGCGCGGTCATGTATCCGAACTGAATGGCGGGCCAGCTCCAGCCGCCGGTTTCACGGCGCACCACAGCCACCGTCGACATGCATTGCATGGCGAACGCGAAGAAGACCAGCAGCGCCACGGCGCCGCCGGGAGTGAGGTCCTGCCGCAGGGCTTGTTGGAGTCCGCCGGCATCCTCCTCGCTTTCGATCCCGTAGATGGTTCCGAGGGTGCCGACGATGACTTCGCGCGCGGCCAGCGAGGTGATCAGTCCGATGCCGATCTTCCAGTTGAAGCCGAGCGGCTCAATGACAGGCTCGATCGTGCGTCCAATAGTGCCGGCGACGCTATCGCCGATCTCGGGCGCTTTGCCTCCGGCTAGAGGCAGGTGTGCCATGATCCAGAGTCCAATGGCGACGGCGAGAATTACGGTTCCGGCACGGCGCAGGAATACCTTGGAACGGTCCAGCAGGCGCAGGCCGAGGGACTGCGCGGTGGGCCAGCGGTAGGGCGGCATTTCCATGACGAAGGGAGTTCGTTCTCCCTTAAGGATGGAGGACTTCAGCAGACGTGCCGTGATCACGGCAGCCAGGAAACCGAGCAGGTAAAGCCCAAGCAGCGCGGCGGCGCGCGTGCCGAGCGGCCACATCAGCGGACGCTCGGGTATAAAGGCCGCGATGACGAGGGTGTAAACCGGCAGCCGGGCCGAGCAGGTCATGAAAGGAGCGATCAGGATCGTGGCCATGCGGTCACGCTTGTTCTCGATGGTTCGCGTGGCGAGAATGGCGGGCACGGCGCAGGCGTAGGCCGACAACAGCGGGATGAAAGACTTGCCTTGCAAGCCGACCTTGGCCATGGTGCGGTCGGCGATGACGGCGGCGCGGGCCAGATATCCGCTGTCCTCGAGCACGCCGATGAACAGGAACAGCAGCAGGATCTGGGGAAGGAACACAACAACGGAGCCTACGCCTCCCCAGACCCCTTCCACGAGGAGGTCGCGAAGGACTCCGGCCGGCAGCACGACGCCAAGCCATTTGCCGGAGGCGGTTACCTGCGCCTCCACCCAATCCATCATTGGCACGGCGCCGGCGAAGATCGTTTGGAAGACCGCAATCACCACCGCGGCGAAGATCAGCGGACCGGCCAGCGGGTGGAGAAAAACGGCGTCCAGGCGTTTGGTCCATTGGGGCGGAGCAGGGGGGCGGTAGGCGCGGCCGGAAACTTGCGCGGCCCATGCTCGGCAGGCGGGCGGGTTGTTCAGCACGGGCAGTTCCAGCGGCGCGGGCACGGCGAGAGTCCCCATGAGGAATTCCCGTACGGGCTCGACTCCTTCGCCGCGGGCGGCGCTGGCGAGGACAACGGGCGCGCCCATGCGCTTCGCGATATCGGCGGTGTCGATCTCGCCTCCGCGGCGGCCAAGCTCATCGGACATGTTCAGCACCACCAGAGTCGGAATACCCAATGCCAAGATGGGGGCCGCGAGCATCAGGTGGCGTCCCAGGTTGGTGGAGTCAAGCACGAGGACGATCGCCTTGGGGCGCGGCGTGCCGGGCATGTTGCCCATCAGCACATCGCGCGTAACGCGCTCATCTTCACTGCGCGCCTGAAGGCTGTAGACGCCGGGAAGGTCGATCAACTCCACGTGCCGCATGCCAGTGAGTTGCATCTTGCCGCGGCGCTGCTCCACGGTGACGCCGGGGTAATTGGCGACTTTCTGGCGCAGGCCGGTGAGGCGGTTGAACAGAGTGGACTTGCCGGAATTAGGAGGTCCGATGATGGCGACGGTATGGTCGGCAATCGACGCAACGCCGCCGGCGGAAGCGACGGCGAGCGTGTGGCAGGTTCCCTCTTTTTCCACCCGAGCTACCCCGCGGTCCTGCCGGCGCGCAGCTCACGCAGCCTGATTCCCGCTGCGGTCTCGCGGCGCAGAGCTACTTCGCTGCCATCCACCTCAAACACGCGGGGATCGCCGCCGGGAGCGCTGCGGCCGGCCCGGACGGCGCTGCCGGGCAGGAAACCGAGTTCCATGAGCCTGCGGGCAACTTCCTCGGGCAAGTCGAACCCATCCACGACGGCCTCCTGGCCCCGGCGCAACTGGCAGAGAGTGACGGGAGGACGAGGGTCACCGTTGTTGCCACTCAGTTGCATCAACTTCAGTATCTTCCCGTGGCCGCGTTCTGTCAAGACCGGTGGGCGGACCATCCAAGGCGGTGGATGGGATTCCTCATTCCGCCCCCTCATGCTAAAATCTCTTTCGCGTGCCGGCCGTTGCTTCCATGCAGGAGTACTCGCGCAGCCAGGTGCTCCGGCTGCTTGGTGTCACCGAGCGCCAGTTGAAAAGTTGGGAAAAGCTGGGGCTGGTGCCGGAAGGCGACACGTACGGCTTCCGGCAGTTGATCGCGCTACGAACCCTGGCCCGGCTGAGGGCCGCCAAAGTTCCCGCCGCCAAGATCGAGAAAGCCGTATCCGCGGTCCGGCGCAAGCTGCTGGAAGTGGACAATCCCCTTACCGACCTTCGGATCTATTCCGACGGCAAACGAATCCGGGTGCAGTTGGGCACGCAGAAGATGGAGCCGGAGAGCGGCCAGTTGCTGCTGGATTTTGATCAGGGGGAGCTGGAGAGGCTGGTTTCGCTGCCGTCGCGGCGGCGGGAGGAAGTGGAAGCCGCGTTGCGGCGGAAACAGACAGAGGCCGAGCACTGGTTTCAAAAGGGCGTCGAGTTCGAGCAGAACGGCGGTCCGATGGAACAGGCTGTCGATGCCTATAAGATCGCCATCTCGCTGGACCCGCATCTGGCGGCGGCGATGGTGAATCTGGGGACGATTTACTTCAGCTCGCGCAGCCTGGACCGGGCCGAAAAATACTATCGCCGTGCGTTGGAGGCGAACCCGGAGTACGCGCTAGCGCACTTCAACATGGGGAACCTGCATGATGAGCGCGGAGACCGCGGCAAGGCCCTCTACCACTACCAGACGGCGATCAAGCTCAGCCCGCAGTATGCCGATGCGCACTACAATCTGGCGCTGCTTTATCAGACGGTCGGCCAGCACATGAAAGCAATTCGGTACTGGCGCGCTTATCTGCGGTTGGACCCGTCGAGTCCTTGGGCGGAAATCGCGCGGCGTGAGTTGCAGCGGCTGTATGCGTCGGCGGTGGTTCGCGGTAACCGGTCCGACCAGCCGGCATCGTAGGATCGCGCCGACGTTATATACTTCTAACCATAGCCATGTCTGGGAAGCGTGTTTGCCTCCTCTTCGCGATAGCCGCCGGGTTGCTTACGCAGGCTGCCAGCGAAGAATATACGGCTGCCGAGCGGCGCCATTGGGCGTTTCAGCCTGTCGTGCGTCCGCAAGCGCCGGCGTTCACTTTGGCCGCAGACAAGACTTGGGCGCGTAACCCCGTCGATGCCTTTGTCCTGGCCAGGCTGCAGAAGGAGGGGCTTCGCCCGGCGCCCGCCGCGACGCGGGCTACATGGCTGCGGCGAGTTTATTACGACTTGATCGGCCTGCCTCCGTCGCCGGAGCAGATCAAGGCATTCGAGTCGGACCGTTCGGCCGGAGCATTCGAGAAGGTGGTGGAGCGATTGCTGGAAAGCCCCCGTTATGGAGAGAGGTGGGCGCAGCACTGGCTGGACGTTGTGCGGTTCGCCGAGACGGACGGGTTCGAGTACGACACGCACCGTCCGGACGCATGGCGCTACCGCGATTACGTGATTCGCTCGATCCAGGAGGACAAGCCGTACAACCAGTTCATTACCGAGCAACTCGCCGGCGATGAGATGGACGCGGCGGACCAGACGTTGCGCGTGGCAAGCGGATTTCAGCGTCTGGGCCCGCTGCGCAAGAACGCCGGGAACCAGGAAGTGGCCAGCAGCCGGAACGAGGTGCTGACCGAGATGACCAACGCCGTTGGCTCGGCGCTGCTGGGTGTGACGCTCGGCTGCGCGCGCTGCCACGATCACAAGTTCGATCCGATACGGCACACCGATTACTACCGCATGCAGGCCTATTTCGCCGCCGTGCATGACCAGGACGTGACGGTGGCGACGAATGAGGAGAAGGCGTCCTGGGAGGCGGCCAAGAAAGCGGTCGAGGCCGAGATCGAGGATCTGCGGAAGCAGATGAAGACGCTGAAGGGGGAAGAGCGCGGGCGCATGCAGCAGCGCATCCGTAACGCCCAGGAGCGCATGCCGGGGCCGCTGCCGGCGCTGTACTCCGTGCACAACGACTTTGAGAAAGCTTCTTCCATTCACGTACTGGCGCGCGGAGAGTATCAGAACAAGGGCCAACGCATGGGGATGCGTCCGCTGGGCGTGCTTTTGCCGGACGGCGCCGCGGAGCTGGAGCCCGGCGTGAAGGCGCCGCGCACACAGCTGGCGCGTTGGATCGCTTCAGAGAGCAACCCTCTGACGGCGCGCGTGATGGTGAACCGGATCTGGCAGTACCATTTCGGGAGAGGCATCGTGGCCACGCCGAACGACTTCGGGCGGATGGGCGGGCGGCCGTCGCATCCGCAGTTGCTGGACTGGCTGGCGTCGCGTTTTGTGGAGGAAGGCTGGCGGATGAAGCCGCTTCACCGGATGATTGTGCTGTCGAATACTTACCGGCAGACTTCGGCGTCCCCGCAGGAAGCGGTGGCGATGGAGAAAGACGCGGGCAACGCGTGGCTTTGGAAATTCAACCGCTACCGGCTGGATGCCGAGCAGCTGCGCGACTCGATGCTGGCGGTCTCCGCACGCATCCAACTGAAGATGGGTGGTCCGAGCGTGATCGTGCCGGCGGATGAGGAGTTGGTCAACCTGCTGTATAAGCCGGCGCAGTGGGCGGTGACCGCGGACGGGGCTGAGCATGACCGCCGTTCCGTGTATCTGATCCACAAGCGCAATTTGCGGCTGCCGATGATGGAGGTGTTCGACGCGCCTGATTTTCAAACCTCCTGCGCGCGGCGCGAGTCGAGCACGCATGCGCCGCAGGCGCTGGAGCTGCTGAACGGGGCTTTCGCCTCGGAGATGGCGAAAGCGTTGGCGGCGCGTCTGGACCGGGAAGCGGCCACAACGGCGGCGCAAGTGGACCTGGCTTACCGGCTGGCGGCGGGGCGGGCGCCGTCGGCGAAGGAAAAACAGCTCGGGGTGGAGTTTCTGCGCAACCAGCCGCTTCGCGAGTTTGCGCTTGCCGTGCTTAACCTGAACGCTTTTCTGTACGTGAACTGATATGACACATTGCCGCCTGACAAGAAACCGGCGTGAATTTCTCAGCGACGCCTTCTGCGGCTTCGGCACGCTGGCGCTGACCTCGATGCTCTTTGAGGAGAAGCTGCGCGCGGCGCGGAACAATCCGCTGGCGCCGAAGCCGCCGCACTTTCCCGCGAAGGCAAAGTCGATCATCTTTCTGTTTATGGCCGGCGGGCCGAGCCACCTGGAGACGTTCGACCACAAGCCGCTGCTCAACCAGCTGGACGGGCAGAAGCGGCCGGCGGAGTTCGGTGAGGTGAAGTACCAGTTCGTCACCGCGGACGCGAAGATTCTGGGGACTAAACGTACTTTCCAGCGTTACGGCAAGAGCGGCATCGAGGTGTCGGACCTGTTGCCGCATACGGCGCAGATTGTGGATGACATCGCCGTGATCCGCAGCTGCCACGGCGACATGGTGGTGCATTCGGCGGCGCAATACCAGCTGTTCAGCGGGCGCGTGATTCCGGGCTTTCCGAGCATGGGCTCCTGGATGGTCTATGGGCTCGGGGCGGAGACCGATTCCCTGCCCTCCTATGTGGTGATGCCCGATCCGGATGGAGCGCTGGAGGCAGGGCAGCCGATGTACATGCACGGGTTTCTGCCGGCGGTCTATCAGCCGACGATGATGCGCGCGGGAAAGAAGCCGATGCTGAATCTCGACCTGCCGGCCGGGGTGAAGCTGGAGGAGCGGCGGCAGACGATTGACCTGATCCGCGAGCTGAACCAGGCGGCGATTGCGGGGTCGGATCCGGAATTTGAGGCGCGCATCAGCGCCTACGATCTGGCTTTTAAGATGCAGACGGAAGCGCCCGGAGTGTTCGATATTTCCACCGAGCGGGCCGAGACGCTGGAGATGTACGGCGTGGGCAAGGAGCCGACCGACGATTATGCGCGGCGCTGCCTGCTGGCGCGGCGGATGGTGGAGCGTGGGGTGAGGTTCGTGACGGTGGTCTCCGGAGGTGGTCCGGGGAATCTGCAATGGGACGCGCATGAGGATATCGAGGAGAATCATGTGCGGATGGCGGCGCAGACGGATCAACCGGTGGCGGCGCTGATCAAGGATCTGAAGCGGCGGGGGATGCTGGATTCGACGCTGGTGCTGTGGGGCGGGGAGTTTGGGCGGTCTCCGGAGGCGCAGGGCGGCAAGGGACGGGATCATCACAACACGGGATTCACGATGTGGATGGCGGGGGGCGGGATCAAGGGAGGTCAGGTAGTGGGGGCGACGGACGGGATCGGGCTGCGGGCGGTGGAGCGGCCGGTGCACTTCCGGGATATCCACACGACGATGCTGCACCAGATGGGGCTGAGCCAGGATGCGCTGAGCTACATGCATCAGGGGCGGAAGGAGCGGCTGACCGAGGTTCACGGAGAGGTGATCCGGGAGATTGTGTGATCCTTGTATTTTGAGCATGCGGTGCTCAATTTACGAGGACGTAGAGATTCAATGCTTCCCCGCTCTTCGCTCCATGAGATGCGGCGCCGGGCGGCCGGCTAAAAGTCCAGCTTCAGCGCAAATTGGAAGGTGCGCGCCGGAGCGGCGGTGCCGGTGATTCTTCCGAAGGCCGTGTTCGTGGGAGCGGTGTTGGGGTTGTTGAAGATGCTCTTGTTGAGCGCGTTAAAGGCCTCGGCGCGGAACTGGAACTTCACTCTTTCGCCGGTCCAGGCAGGCCGGCGCCAAACTTCCGCTTCTTGCCGACCGGGATCTCCCAGATTCCGCTGAGAGCGATGCGGTGCGGGCGGTCCAGATCGGCGATGGTTTCGTAGGGCATCGGGTCGACCGCATTGAGGAAGGTGAGCGCCTCCATCGTTTTCGACCAGGTGTAGGCGCTGGCGGGGAGCCCCGGAATGGGACTGCGGGCGTAGTTTGCTACCGCCTGCGCCTCCACCGGGCTGGCGGAGGTGAAATCGAAGCCTCCATTGATCCGGTCATAGCGCTCGGAGATGGGCCACTCCTTTTCATAGCGCAGGCCGAGATTCAGCGTGAGCGTACGGCTGAGCTTGAAGTCATCGTGGATGTAGAGGCCGAGGAAGGTGAGGAAAGATCCGGCGCGGTCTGGCGGGGGAATCGGTTGCCAAAGGCCCGGTAGATCCGGGAATCCACTCCGAACTTCAGGTTGTGCGTGCCTTGCAGTCTGGTGAAATGGGTTTGTAGCACGTGGGTAAGGCTGGAATTGGTGCCATCGCCGGACTCCCAAGGTGAGATCGTGGAGTAGGCGCCGAGGCTGACGCGCGGAACGGTGGCCAGGGAACGGTCGACCAGGTTGGTGAGAGCCGAGGAGAAGCCGGTGGAACCGATGGTGTGGCCAGTGCTGGCGTCGTAGGTTGCGGTCTGCATCTTGAATTCCTGAATCGCCGTTTGCGGAGGAGAAAAAGCGACACGGGCGCGGGCGTTGCCATCGGCGAAGGTGTTCGATACGCCGTCAATTTGAAATTCGTTGTTGTAGGTGCCGTTGCCGTCGGTCGATATTTGCGAGTTTCCGTTGTTGAACGCCGGCTTGCGGTCGCGAAGATTGGTGCCGAATCCGGCGCTGGTCGATGACTTGGCCGAGCGAAGGACTTGTCGTGTCCAGCAGCGGCGTGGTCGCCGTGACCTCCACGGATTCGGTAATCTGGCCGACTTCGAGCCCGATGACCAGTTCGGTGATTTCGCCGACGCGCACTTCCACGCCGTCCTGCACGAAGCGCTTGAATCCAGTCAACTGCGCCGTGACCCGGTAGAAGCCCGGCAGCAGATAGGGCATCGTGTAGCGGCCCGATTCGTTGGTCTGCGCCTGCGCGCTGACACCGGTGGCGTTGTTGGTCGCCTGCACTTGCACCGACGGCACAATAGCGCCGGTCGTATCGGCGACGCGGCCGAGCAAGGTGCCGCGAGGATCCTGTGCAACGAGGGGCAGCGAGACGGTGAAGAGCGCACACACCAACACTACAAAGCAGCGATGAACAAACATGAAGACCTCTTAATCTGCAATCTGCCGCTATTTTACATCAGAGGGAGGCATTGGATTGTGGGCGAAGGCGAACTCTTCCACGGGACTGCCGCCGATCAGATGCTGTTGCACGATCCGCTCCAGCACTGCCGGATGCGCGGAGTGATACCAGGTTCCCTCCGGATAGACCACCGCGATGGGTCCGCGCTCGCAAACGCGCAGGCAGTTGGCTTTGGTGCGGTAGACGCAGTTTTCACCGCTCATCAGGCCCAGCTCGGCCAGCCGCTTTTTCAGGTAATCCCAGGCGGCGATACTTTCCTCTTTGGTGGAGCATTCCGGCTTGGTCTGATCAGCGCAGAGAAAAATGTGGCGGCGGATCTTGCCGATGCCGAGCCGGGAAGCGACCTGCGCGAGTTCTTCCATGCGGGTTAGTCGAGAGGCAGGACCGGATCGGGACCGGCCTCCTTTGGGGTATCGAAGACACGAGCCAGCTTGCGCCCGGTGATGGAGACGATGGCGACTTTGTCGCTGTCTTGGATACCACAGTAGGCCCACTTGCCGTCGCGCGACATGGTGAGCGAGAGCGGATTGCCGGGGAGACGGATCTCCGCGGTCTGGCGGCGCGCCGCCACATCCGCGAAGCCGACGCCGGCGCCGGCTTGGAGGTTGTAGACCAGCGTCTTGCCATCCGGCGTAAGCACCACGCGGCCGGGCCCCACGCCCGTGGCGATCCGTCCGATGCGCTCCTTCTTTACAGGATCGATGATCGAGATGGAGCTGCCTTCGGAGTTGGTTACGTAGAGCGTTTTGCCGTCGTGAGAGAAGACGGCGCCCTGGGGGCGGCCGTCAGTGGGGATCAGCTTCACGTGACCATCGGAAAGCCTGAGGGCGGCCACGGTGGCGGAGCTGGTGTTGCTCACGTAGGCGTACTCGCCGCCGGGTTCGATGATGACCATGTGCGGATCTTCGCCTTCGACATCGTAGGCGCGTAGGAGCTTGCGCGAGGCAAGGTCAATCAGCAGGAGGCCGTCAGGATTCTCCGTGGTCACCACCATGCGGTTGGACTTCGGATCAATGTCCATGCCGTGCGGACGGCGGTGATTGCCGAGATCGATCACACCGATGCGCTTGCGGGCGGCCAGATCGATGATGGAGATCGTATTGCCTCCCTGTCCGGCGTACTGCATCCACAGGATGCCGTTGTCGCTCACGTAGGCCAGCTTGCGGTCCGGAGAAAAGATGATCTCGTGCGGGTGTTCGCCGACTTTGCCGCCGCCGAGCCGGACGCCCTCCTGGGTGTAGAAGCCTACCTGGCCGGCTTTCTTTTCGACAATGGCGAAGGCGGCGGTTTGCGCCCATGCCGCGGCGGCGATCAGCATCAGCGAGAAGAGGATTCTCATGATTCCATCCATTTCAATCGAAACGCCTGCTCCGGAGCAACCTTTTCTTATGGCGCCTGCGCTCGGCACTGCGGACTTGCGCTTCGTCCATCCCGAAATAATGGGCGATCTCATGCCATACTGTATCCTTGACCATCTGCTCCAGCTCTTCCGGTGTGCGGGCCAGCCGCTCATGCGTGCCCTGATAAATGATGATCTGGTCCGGCATGGTAAACCCGTCATGCACGCTGCGTTCGGTCAGCGGCCGCCCGTGGTACAGCCCGAGAAGGCCAGGGCGCGGAGGTTCCTGTTCCACCAAGAACACCACGTTTTTGAGCCGGCTGCGGAAGCGTGGGGGTATGCCTTTTAGCGCGCGATGCACCAGCTTGTCGAACTCCTTCGGGCTCATTCACCCCAATTGTAGGCGGTCAGGGGCGGCGCGCACGTGAAACGCCGGATCGTCATCGCTATCGACGGACCGGGAGGAGCCGGCAAGTCGACAATCGCGCGGCGTCTGGCAGCCAAGCTAAAGTTTCTCTACATCGATTCCGGGGCGATGTATCGTGCGGTGGCCTTGTGGGCGTCCCGGCAGGGCGCCGGTTTGAGCGACATGCTGGCGCTGGAGCAACTGGCGCGGGCGTCTGAAATCGGGCTCTCGTCGGACCCCACTACTGTCAGCCTCAACGGCGAGGACATCACCGATGCCATCCGGACCCCCGAAATCGCGCAGGCAGCTTCGAAGGTATCCGCGATTCCGGGGGTCCGGCGCGCCCTGGTGGATAAGCAGCGTGAGATGGCGGAGAACAGCTCTGTAGTGATGGAGGGGCGCGATATCGGGACCGTGGTGTTTCCCGCCGCCGATGTGAAGATCTTCCTCGATGCCGATCCGGAAGTGCGCGCGGCGCGCCGGTTGCGGGATCTAGAGGAGAAAGCGGCGGCGGTCAGCAAGGAGGAGGTTTTGCGGGATCTGAATGAGCGCGACCGGCGCGACCGCACACGCGCAGAGTCTCCATTGATGCAGGCCCCGGATGCGCTCTATCTGGACTCCTCGGGCCTGTCGATCGAGGAGGTGGAAACAGCGATTCTGAAGATCATCCGGAGCCGGATCTCCAATGGAAAGGAATTTGAACGTTGACTGATCTGCTGGTGATGAAGTTCGGTGGCACGTCGATGGGCTCGGCGGAGCGCATCAAAGCAGCCGCCACGCTCGCCTCGCGCGAGGCCGCGCGCCGGCCCGTGTTGGTAGTAGTCTCCGCGATGTCGAAGGTTACCGACCTGCTGCTGGACACGCTGCGGCACGCCGAAGGCGGCGACACCGCGGGCATTGAAGCCAACCTGGCGGAACTGCGGCGGCGGCACGAGGAGACGTGTTGGGAGTTAGTCTCTGGTCCGGCGCAGGAAGAAACGCACCGTGCGGTTGTCAGCCTTGTGAACGAGTTCGGACGCATCGCAAGAGGCATTGAGATGCTGGGCGAGCGGCCGCCGCGCGCAGTGGATGAAGCGCTTGCGATCGGAGAACGGCTTTCGACGGTGCTGCTGTCGGCCTACCTGAACTCGCAGGGCGCCGCCGCCCGGGCGATCAACGCGCGCGAGGTGATTGTCACCGATTCGGTTCACGGCAATGCCACTCCGATCATGGGACCGACACGGGAGAAGGCCGAGGTGCTGCTGACTCCTTTGCTTTCACAGGGCATCATCCCGATCGTCACCGGATTCAATGGAGCAACCGCCGACGGACGGCCAACGACGCTCGGCCGCGGGGGGTCGGATTTTTCCGCCTCGATCCTTGCCGCGGCGCTGAACGCGGCGCAGCTGTGGATCTGGACGGATGTCGATGGCATCATGACCGCCGACCCGCGCATTGTCTCCTCACCGGCGGTGCTTCAAGAGGTCACCTACCGCGAAGCGGCTGAGCTGGCCTATAACGGGGCGAAGGTGCTCCATCCGCGAACGCTGGCCCCGCTCATCGAAACCCAAATTCCGGTGTGGAGCAAGAACAGCTTTGCGCCGGAGAAGTCCGGGACGAAGATTGTCTCGAAAGTGGAAGCACAGCCGGGACCACGCGCCGTCACCTCGATGGGCAACGTCGCGCTGGTTTCGGTGGAACCGGCAAGCGCGGAGATTTCCGGCACGCGTATCATGGGGCGCGCGATGGAGGCGCTCGGCGCCTCGGGAGCCGAAGTGCTGGCGATGTCGAGTTCCAGCTACCGGCAGAGCTTTTGCTTCCTGGTAAGAAAGGATGAGCTGGCGCGCGCCATGGAGGCGCTGGAGGCGAGCCTGTCGCTGGAGCTTGCCCACGGTTACCTGAAGCCGATCGATGTCGATCACAACGTCGGCCTGCTCGCGGTTGTCGGGGAGGGAATGCGCGGAACCCCGGGGCTGGCGGGGCGGATCTTTACGGCCATCTCGCGAGAGAGGGTGAACATTATCGCCATCGCGCAAGGCTCAAGTGAGCTGACCATTGCCATCGTGGTGGCCCGGGACGGGCTGGACAAAGCGGTCCGCGCGGTGCACTCGGAATGCGATTTGGGCAAGCCTGGCGGATGAGAGTTGAAAATCGTCGGTTCAACCTCGCTGACGCACCCAATCCCGAACTGTACGCACCCACGGAGTGCTGCGTAGCGACTTTCTTAACTTAAGAAAATGAGTCAGAGCGTCCGCGGTGATCGATGGCATCGCCACACTGCCGGACACTTCGATGTACTGACCATCTTGCAGCCTGTGCATGGTGACGCGTTCCACGCTGTAGCGCCAGTCCTCGGGCACTCCGAAGGCGGCAAAGATAGGGAATCTGGGAAGGGACGGACTGAAGCTGACCCCATTCAGGATCACTTTATGCTCGACTGGGGCTGAAACGGTTGCCATTGACTGGGCCCGCCTTCTTTGATTTTCATCTTATCTTTCGTCCCCCCCGGAATAGCCAGCCAAACGATCCCTCAAATCTGGTACTCTAAATCTTCCACGATGAAATTCGGGGTCGTTGTGTTTCCGGGCAGCAATTGCGATCACGACGCATGGTATGCCGTCACCCGCAATTTGGGCCAGCAGGCGGAGTTTGTCTGGCATGACAGCAACAGGCTGGGTGATGTCGACGCGGTCATCCTCCCGGGGGGCTTCAGCTACGGTGATTATCTGCGCTGCGGCGCCATCGCCAAGTTCAGTCCGGTGATGGGCGCGGTGAAAAAATTCGCCGCCGACGGCGGGCTGGTGGCCGGCATCTGCAACGGATTCCAGATTCTGGTGGAAAGCGGGCTGCTGCCGGGCGCGCTGGTGCGCAACGCCGGCTTGAAGTTCCGATGCATGGAACTGCAGCTCACGGTGGCTACTTCGGATTCTCCTTTCACCAACGCCTGCCGCAAAGGTGACGTACTGCGTGTTCCGATCGCGCATGGGGAAGGCTGCTATGTCGCCGAGGAGCGCGTGCTGGATGAACTCGAAGCGGAGGACCGGATCGCTTTCCGCTACGTGAAGAATCCCAACGGCTCCCAGCGCGATATCGCCGGAGTGCTCAACCGGGGGCGCAACGTTCTCGGGATGATGCCGCACCCGGAGCGCGCCGCCGACCCGCTGATGGGCTCGCTTGACGGGCTCAGCGTTTTCACTTCCATGGTTGCGGCGGCGGCATTGAAAAAATGAGCGCCATCACCGCCGATCTGATCAGCTCGCATCAGCTCACGCACGACGAGTACGAACGCATTTGCCGCATCCTCGGGCGCGAGCCCAACCTCACCGAGCTCGGCATCTTCTCGGTCATGTGGAGCGAGCACTGCTCCTACAAAAGCTCCAAGCGACACCTGAAGAAGCTGCCCACCGAAAGCAAGCATGTACTGCAAGGACCGGGCGAGAACGCGGGCATTATCGACATCGGCCAAGGCTGGGCGATCGCGTTCAAGATCGAATCGCACAATCATCCCAGCTTCATTGAGCCGTTTCAGGGCGCGGCGACGGGCGTGGGCGGCATCTTGCGAGACATCTTTACCATGGGCGCGCGGCCCATCGCGGTGATGGATGCGCTGCGGTTCGGCCCGCTCGAGGATCCCAAGGCGGGCGCGCGCAACCGCCGCATCGTGGAAGGCGTAGTGAGCGGGATCGCGCATTACGGCAACTGTTTCGGGGTCCCCACGGTTGGCGGTGAGTGCGTCTTTGACCCCAGCTATAACGGCAATCCGCTGGTGAATGTTTTTGCCCTGGGCCTCTTCCGGCACGATGAGATTTTCTACGGCCGCGCCTCCGGCGTGGGCAATCCGGTGATTTATGTGGGCGCCAAGACCGGGCGCGACGGAATTCACGGCGCGTCGATGGCGTCGGCGGAATTCACCGAAGAATCCAAGCAGAAGCGTCCGAACGTGCAGGTGGGCGATCCGTTCATGGAGAAACTGCTGCTGGAAGCCTGCCTGGAAGCGATGCGCACGGGTGCGATTGTGGGTATTCAGGACATGGGCGCAGCAGGGCTGACCTGTTCGACGTGCGAAATGGGTAGCCGCGCGGGCACGGGCATCGAAATCGATCTGATGCATGTTCCGCAGCGGGAAACGGGCATGACGCCGTACGAGATCATGCTCAGCGAATCCCAGGAGCGGATGCTGCTGGTGGCGGAGAACGGGCGCGAGGAAGAGGTTTTTGCGGTCTTCCGCAAGTGGGGACTGGACGCGGTAGAGATCGGGCACGTTACCGGCGACGGGATTCTACGGGTGAAGGATCATGGCAAAGTGGTTGCCGAGATCCCGAACCGTCCGCTGGCCGACGAAGCGCCGCTCTATGACCGGCCGTATACGACGCCTTACCGGCCTGCGCCAATGGAAGGGCCCTCCTTCGTGACGGCGGGGATCCAAGAGGATTTGAAGATGCTACTCGCTTCCGGCGATCTCTGTTCGAAGCGCTGGATCTGGGAGCAGTACGACTACATGGTGCGGACGAACACGCTGCAAGGTCCGGGCGCCGACGCGGCGATTGTCCGCATCAAGGACACCGGCATCTCCATCGCCATGTCGCTTGACGGGAATGGCCGTTACTGCATGTTGTCGCCTCGAGAGGGTACAAAGCTGATCGTTGCCGAATGCTGCCGCAATCTATCGGTGGCAGGGGCGCTGCCCGTCGCCGCGACGAACAATCTGAACTTCGGTAATCCGGAGCGGCCCGAGATCATGGCGCAACTGGTGGAGTCGATTGAAGGGATGGCCGAGGCGTGCCGGTTCTTTGAGACGCCCATCACCGGCGGCAACGTCAGCTTGTACAACGAGACGCTCGGAGAGCCGATTCATCCTTCGCCTGTAGTGGGAATCGTGGGCCTGATGCACACCGGGGAACCGGCGGGAATCGCCTTCCGTAATGCGGATCGCGCGGTGCTGCTGGTGGGCGGCATTGGCGACTGCGATGCGGTCCGCTTCGGGGGCACGCAGTATGCGAGCGTCGTGGTGGGCAAGGTCTGGGGCCTGCCGCCGGCGCTGGACATGGATTTCGAAAAACGCGTACAGGCAGCCGCGCGGGAGATGGTTTCGGCCGGCATGGCGGAATCGGCGCATGACATCGGCCAAGGCGGCTTGGCGGTGGCGCTTGCGGAATGTTGTTTCGGCTTGGGGGTTGGGGCGGAGATCACACTCGATTCGGAGTTGCGCCCGGAATACCTGCTGTTCCATGAAGGCCCTTCGCGCGTGGTGATCAGTACGAACAATGAAGAGGCGATTGTGGAAGTTGCGAAGAGGCACAATGTCCCGGTGGTGCGCATCGGCACGACGTGGGAAAAGACGCTGTCGATTTCCAACCGCGGCGTCCGGTTAGCCACAATGGAGGTGGAGGCGCTGCGTGAAAGCTGGGAGAACGCGCTTCCGGCCAAGCTGAGCGTTTCTTGAGGTAAGAACATGTTCGACCGGTTTCGTGAAGAGTGCGGCGTGGTGGCCATCTTCGGGCACCCGGAGTCCGCCAATCTGGCTTATCTCGGCCTTTACGCGTTGCAGCATCGCGGACAGGAGAGCGCGGGACTTGCGGTTTCCGACGGGCAGTCGATCGTCTGCCACAAAGACATGGGCCATGTGGCCGACATCTTCACACCGGAGGTTCTGGGGGGCCTGCCGGGGCCGATGGCGATCGGGCATACGCGCTACTCCACCGCCGGCGATACGGTGCTGAACAACGCGCAGCCTTTCAAGGTAGCGTGCAATAAGGGGCAGATCGCCGTGGCCCACAATGGGAACATCACCAACGCGGCTGAGTTGCGCCGGATGCTGGAGCGTGACGGGGCGATTTTCCAGGCATCGAGCGACACGGAGGTGATCCTGCACCTGGTGGCGCATTCGCGCGAGCGGGAACTGGCGGCGGCGCTGCGCGAGGCGCTCCTGCAATTGCAAGGCGCCTATTCGCTGGTCTTCCTCGCCAATGACAGCATGATCATCGCGCGCGATCCGCACGGGTTCCGCCCGCTGGCGATGGGGCAGTTGGAGCTGAGCGGTGGGAAGATCAGCTACGTTTTCGCGTCGGAGACCTGCGCGTTTGATTTGATCGGCGCGGTTTATCTCAACGAAGTCGATCCCGGCGAGATGGTGATCATCGGGCCGCAGGGGATGCGGCGCGAGAGGTTCGCGCCGGAGCGCAACCGCGCTCACTGCGTGTTCGAGCATGTGTATTTTTCCCGGCCTGATTCGATGGTCTTCGGACGAAGCGTGCAGCAGTCGCGCGAGATGCTGGGCCGGCTGATCGCGCGCGAGTGCCCTGCGGCTGGCGCGGAGATCGTGGTTCCCGTTCCCGACTCGGGTGTATCGGCCGCCATCGGCTATGCCGAAGAATCCGGCGTGCCGTTCCGCCACGCGCTGATCCGGAACCATTACGTCGGACGCACCTTCATTGAACCGTCGCAGGCGATCCGTGACTTCGGCGTGAAGCTGAAGCTGAATCCGGTGCGTCACCTGCTGGAGGGAAAGAGCGTCGTGCTGGTAGACGACTCGATTGTGCGTGGGACCACGTCGCGCAAGATCGTGCGCATGGTACGCAGCGCCGGCGCGCGCGAAGTTCACTTGCGCATCTCGTGCCCGCCGACGCTGTCGCCTTGCTTTTACGGCGTGGACACGCCGACGCGCAGCGAACTGATCGCCTCCAACAACACGGTCGAGGAGATCCGGAAGTTCGTCGAGGCCGATACGCTCGGCTATCTCCCCCTTGCGCGGCTGCGCGAAGCCGTCGACGATCATCAAAAGCTCGACTACTGTTACGCTTGCTACACGGGCGACTATCCGACCGAGCTTGTCAACATCGACGAATTGATGGCCGCCAAAAAGAAGCGCGGCTAAGAGCCATGACTCCAGCCATCGCCACTTCCGCTCAACAGGTCTCCCATTCCCGCATCCGGGAACTGGCCGAGATCGCCATCAGCATGGAGGGCGTGCTGCGGCTCTACTTCGGCGAGTCCAGCCTTCCAACGCCGGAGTTCATCAAGAACGCCGCGGTGCGCGCCCTGGACGATGGTTACACGTTCTACACTTCCAACGCCGGGCTGCTTTCCACACGGCAAGCGCTGGCGGCCTATTACGAAACGGCGCATGGGGTGAAGCTGGACGCCGAAAATGAGATTGTGGTGACCACCAGCGGCGTGCAGGCGCTGAACGTGGCCATCCGCTGCGTGCTGGACCCCGGAGATGAAGCGATCATCCTGACGCCCGCATGGCCGAATGGTACTTCGATCACGCAAATGGTCAATGCGCGGCCGGTTCAAGTGGCGCATCCCTTGTGCGGAGACCGCTACACGATCGACTTTGACGCGCTGGAAGCGGCGGTGACGGCGCGCACGCGGATGCTGCTCTATACCTCGCCCTCCAATCCGCTGGGCTGGGTGGCCACCGTGGCCGAGCAGCTACGGTTGCTCGATTTCGCGCGCCGCCACCGTTTGTGGCTGATGGCGGATGAAGTCTATGAACGGCTGTACTATCGCGGCAACCGGCTCGGCGAGCCTGTCCCTACGATTCTGAAGCTGGCGGACCGCAACGATGCCGTCATTGCCGTGCAGTCTTTTTCCAAGAGCTATTGCATGACCGGATGGCGCGTTGGCTGGCTGGCGGCGCGCGCCGATCTGGCGGCGCGGGCCACGCAGCTCAATGAGTTTATCATTTCCCATGCGCCCAGCTTCGCGCAGCGGGCCGCCGAGACCGCGCTCCAGGACGGCGAGCCGGCGATCGTGGAAATGCTGGGGAGATTGAAAGAGAACCGCGACTTCTGCGGCATGGCGCTGGAGGAGATGCCGGGGCTGAAGGTTCCCGACCCGGATGGCGCATTCTATCTTTTCCCCAAAGTGGACGGCTTGGCCGATTCGTTCGAGTTCTGTAAGCGCCTGTTGCTGGAGACCAAGGTGGGGCTCGCCCCCGGCGTTGCGTTCGGCGAAGGCGGGGAGGGATCGGTAAGGATTTGCTATGCGGCGGAGCGGCGGATTCTCGAGCCCGCCATGGAGCGGCTTGGCGAGTTCATGGAAAAGTGGAGACGGGGCTGATCAGCCGCAGTTCTCACCGGGTCCACGACCTGGCCGTGCCGGACCTCAACCACCGCCGGTGAATTTGGTAATCAGCACCCACGCGATTACGATCAAGAGGATGCCTACAGCTTCCACAATTCCATTTTAGGGCATGGAGGCGCTTATGTTCTCCGATCTCGACGATCTTTGCCGTCTACTGATGGCCTTGGTCTTCTTTCCGACGGCAGCCATCGGCCTTTTTCACCGGCTGAAAGCGGAAACGGGCGAAAAGCTGGATCGGAAACAGGAAGGCATGGCACTGCTGATTCCGATACGCGTGCTCGGGCTGTCGGCGTTCCTCATGATCGGCGTATGGCTGGTTTCTCCGTCCATGCTGCGATGGGCCCAGATTGATTTGCCCGCATGGGGGCGCATCTCCGGTTTCGGCTCCGGGCTGTTGCTGATCGGCTGGTACTGGTGGGTCTTTCACGGCATAGGGCGCAACATCACGGACACGGTGGTGACGAGAAAGGAACACGAACTGGTGACGCACGGCCCGTACCGATGGGTGCGGCACCCACTCTACACGGGCCTCATTCCCTTTGGTCTGGCGGTAGCGTTGCTGATGGCCAACTGGCTGATTGCGGCAGTGATGGCTGGACTGTTCATTCTGCTGCGAATCCGGACGGACAAGGAAGAAGCAAACCTGATCGCGCGATTTGGAGACAGCTACCGCCGCTACATGGAAACAACAGGACGTTTTCTACCGAAGCTGTAAAATGTCGTGAGCATGGAAAAAGAGTTTGCGTTCGAGATGGCGACCTCCAGCATCCGCTTCGGCAGCGGAGTGACGCGGGAGATCGGCATGGACTTTGGCGACATGGGCGCGCGGCGAGTGCTGGTGGTCACCGACCCGTGGGTGGTGAAATTGCAGCCTGTGGCCACGGTGCTGGAATCACTGGAAGGGGCCGGTGTCCAGGCGCGGATCTATAGGCAGGTTCGAGTGGAACCGACGGATGAGAGCTTCCGGGATGCGATCGAGTTTGCGCAGCGGGAGGAGTTCGACGCGATCGCCGCCGTCGGCGGCGGCTCGGTCATCGATACGGCGAAGGCAGTGAATCTCTACACGTGCCATCCGCCTTCCGATTTTCTCGACTACGTGAACCCGCCCATCGGCAAGGGCATGCCCGTGCCCGGACCGCTGAAGCCCTTGATCGCGGTTCCAACGACCGCGGGAACGGGAAGCGAGACGACTGGCGTCGCGATTTTCGATATGTCGCGGATGCACGCGAAGACCGGGATCGCGCACCGGCGATTGAAGCCGTCCTTGGGGCTGGTGGATCCGGAGAACACGCGGACGCTGCCACCCGAGGTGGCCGCATCCAGCGGCCTTGACGTCCTGTGTCACGCGATTGAATCCTTCACCGCGATGCCGTTCACCGATCGTCCGCGGCCGGAGCGGCCGCTGCTGCGCCCCGCTTATCAAGGGTCGAACCCGATCAGCGATCTGTGGTCACTGCATGCGCTGGAGATGACGGCGAAGTATCTGCCGCGCGCCGTGGAGAATCCCGACGATGAGCAAGCGCGGGCGCAGATGTTGCTGGCGGCTTCCTACGCCGGCATCGGATTCGGCAATGCCGGAGTTCACCTGCCGCATGGCATGTCCTATCCGGTTTCGGGGATGGTGCGCGGCTTCCGCATGAAAGGCTACCCGGTGGACCATCCGATCGTGCCGCACGGAGTGAGTGTCATTCTGAATGCGCCGGCGGTTTTCCGCTACACGGCGCAAGCATGCGCGGACCGCCATTGGAAAGCGGCGGAAGTGCTTGGCGCCGATGTGAGCCGAGCGTCCAATCAGGATGCTGGGAAAATTCTGGCGGATCAAATCACGGTGCTGATGCAGCGGTTGTCGATTCCCAACGGCCTGGCTGCGCTCGGGTATACAAGTGCGGACATTGGCAAGCTGGTGGAAGGAACGCTGCCGCAGCATCGGGTGACGAAGCTGTCGCCGCGCGCGGCTGGGCCGGAAGAGCTGGCGCGGCTTTTCGAAGATGCGATGACCGCCTGGTGAGCTAGAGGTAGTGAATCTCGAACGGCTTGTTGGTGATGAAGATCACCGTAGTGTCTGATTCCGCCGTGGCGCCATGCTCCATCTGCATACCTTCAGGGAACCAAACGAAACTACCGGGGCCGAAGTTGCCCTGATTGGTGACCAGCGTTCCTTCCAGAACGTACATGCCATGAGCGCAGGGGTGCGTGTGGAGCTTGTTGATCACGCCGGCGGGATAGCGGACCAGGCGAACCTCCATTCCGGTGTCGGGATCAGTGATCAGGTTCTTACGGTAGAGGGTACGTCCGAGATGCTCGTTGAAGCGCTCCTCCCACGGAAGCGAGTTGGCGTCAACCGTGATCAGCCGCTGGCTCATCTCTAATCCGGAAATCCTTTCGCGTTGAGGCCGGGAATGAGGCGGAGCGCGTTCTTGTAGTAGAGCTTCTTCAAGACGAGATCGGGCAGGTCGAGACCGTACATCTGCCAGAACGCGTGGCGGCGGCGGTAGTAGTCGAAGTACTCATCGGAGGTTTCCAACACGCGGAAGTAGGTGTGGTATTCGGAGGGCTCGTAGCTGTCCTTTCCGAACATCACGCGGTTCTGGTACTGGATGAACCACTGCCGCGCAAAACGCGGCTGGCGACCAAGCTCGGCGAGCACGGCGCCGATCTCGGTGACCATGTTTGGATATTTGTCCATCAGCCGGCCAAGCTCGCCGAGGTTGCCGCCGAGCCAGCCCAGATGCGCGTTGATGAAGGTGGTTTTGGGATGCTTCTCAAACACGCGGCGCTGTTCGCCCATGATGGTGTCCCAGCTCGGGTAGCGATCACTGGGGCGTGCGCGGCCGGGCATTTCGCGCAGCTCAAGCCACCGTTCATTGTTTTTGTCCTGCGGCAGGAAAAAGGGCGCCGGCTCTCCGGTGTGGATTAGAACGGGGATTTTCAGGCGGCCACAGGCTTCCCAGACGGAGTCGAAACGCGGGTCGTCGGTGCGGATGCGCTGGCCTTGCGAGTCCTTCAGGTCCATGCCGAGGTTTTTGAAGATCTTCAGGCCTTGCGCGCCGGCTTTGACGTCAGCTTCCAGCTGGGCGACGGCACGCTTGCTCCAGTCGGCGTCGTCGATACCGCTGAAATCGAGGTTGCAGAAGACGGCGAACCGGTCCGGATAGCGGCCTTTCATGTTTTCGATGGTGCGCTTCAGGCGGGCTCCGAAGCCGCCGCTGAGATTCACCATGATGCGCATGTTCATCTCCTCCATTTCCTTGACGAGCTTGTCGACGCGCTCCGGCGAATCCACGCGCTGATGATTGTGGACATCGATGAAGGGAAATTTGGCCCGCTTGACGATGTGCTGAGGCACGACAAGGGTCGACTTTGGACGGTACTCCTCGATCGTCATCGTTTGAGCAGCCGCCAAGGCAGGGATCAAGAGAAGCCAACTACGCATTGTGATTGAGTATACCTCAGGACTCATGGAGAAGAGAGGCAACGCTGGCCTGCAAATTGCGTGTGAATTGGTCCCTGTCTTTTGGTCCCAATCCCTCGGTCGGAAGCGGTTTCCCGACGCGAAGCCGGACGAGGCCCGGGCGCATCAGGAAAGATCCCTTGGGGAGAACCTCCGCCGTGCCTTCCACGGCAATCGGAACCACCGGAACCCCGGACTTGATGGCCAGATGAGCCGCGCCGCCTTTGAAGGATTGCAGCAAGCCGTCCGAGCGGCTGCCCTCGGCAAATAGCAGCACCGAGACGCCGCGCGCCAGCACCTCCGCCGCCTGAGCAAGACTCTTCACGGCGCTTCGCGGATCTTCACGCATCACGGAGATGTGCCCGGAGCGGCTGAGGTGCGCACCGACGATAGGAGCGCGGAACAGGCTGGCTTTGGCGATGAAGCGGAATTCGAGCGGAAGGTAGGCGTAGAGAAGCGGCGTGTCGGCCAGACTCAGGTGATTGGAGACCAGCACGCAGGCGCCCTGTCCGCGAAGCCTGTCCGCTCCTTCGACTTCTGCGCGGATGCCGTTGGCCTTGAGCAGCCACCCCGAGAAGACACGCCCCACCCCGTGCCCGGATTTGCCTAGCCGTTTGGCAATGGCGCCGGAGACGTAGAACAGCAGAAACAGAACCAGTGAGGCCGGCGGGTTAAACAAGTAGGTGCGCAGCATTTCAAGTGACCGCGGGCGCTTTCGAAAACAGCGCCTTGGCTTCTCCGACCAGAAACAGCGAGCCGCAGATGAAGATGACATCGCTTGGAGCGGCTTCCGCAGCAAGCTCCAGCGCCTGTGCGAGCCGGGGCGCGGTCCGCACTTGAGGGTGAGGAAACATCGGCCGCAACGTCTCGGGCCGCAACGACCGGGCTGAATCCGACATCGTCAGGATGATCTCGCTTGCGGCGCCGCTCAGCCTTTCTCCGATCTCATCGACGGACTTGTCGCGCATGGTGGCGTAGATCAGCCAGACCTTGCGGTCCGCGTAGAAGCGGGTGATGTGATCGGTGAGGGCGCGAATACCGGCGGGATTATGGGCGCCGTCGAGAATAATGTCCGGGCTGGCGGAGACACGCTCCAGCCGTCCCGGCCACTGTGCCCGCGCGATGCCTTCCTGGATCGCCGTCACGGAGAGGCCAAGCGCTTGAAGCGCGGTAACGGCCGTGCGGATGTTGGCCACTTGATGCAGACCGGCCAAGGGGCATTCCAGCATCACGGCCTCCTGGCCGATCACGGTCTGGAAACGGCAGCCGTTCGGGTCCAACTCCAGGTTATGAACCAAACACAAGGAGGATTCCTGCAGAAGGGCGCTTGCGCCCGCTGCCGCCTCGCGGATGCGGTCCATCGCCTCCGCGCGCTGACCGGCGGCGACCACCGGAACACCGGGTTTGATGATGCCGGCCTTTTCGCCGGCAATGGCGCGGAGGCTGTTGCCGAGCCATGCTTCATGGTCGAAGTCGACGGGCGTGATGACGGAGAGCTCGGGCGTGATAACGTTAGTGGCGTCAAGGCGGCCTCCCAATCCGACTTCGATCACGCCGATGTCGATCTTCTTTTCATGGAAAAGGAGAAAAGCCATCGCCGTGACGGTTTCAAAGTAGGTGGGATGACCGTCGATGCCGCCGTTATCGATGAGCTGGTTCGCGCAGGCATGGACCTTGCGGAAAGCTTCCGCAAACTCTTCTCTTGTGACAGGCTCTCCGTTGATTTGAATGCGCTCGATGGGTTCGACAAGATGCGGGGAGGTGTAGAGGCCAGTGCGGAATCCTGCCGCGCGAAGGCTGGATTCGATCATCACGCAGGTGGAGCCCTTGCCGTTGGTGCCGGCCACGTGGACCCACCGGCAGGCGTGCTCCGGATGATTGAGGGCGGCCAGCAGGACGGAGATGCGCTCCAGCCCCATCTTGATGGTCTTGATCTCATTGCCGAGCAGGTAGAGGTACTGGACAGAGTCAGGATAAGTGATCATGCGCGGGTTGCTCTGAGCCGGTGGCTGAACCAGAGCTTGGCGGCCAGGATCAACAACACCGTTCCTCCTACTAGTTTCGCCTCAAACAGCCACACGGAATCAACCCCCCGTGGCGGCACAAAGGAGAAGCTCACGGCAAGCAGAGTGACAACAAGCCCGGCTGCCGCCGGCCAGCGCAACCCATGCTTCCAAGCGGTGAGGAAAAGATAGAGGAACGGAATGAAATAGGTGATGACCGCCATGTCCACCAAGAGTTGATAACCGGTGCGAAGATCGTCACCGAGATGCATGGCGAGGAGAAACAGGGAGCTGGCCGCAGCCTGGAAGACCAGAGAGACCGGAAGGCGCGTGAAGGCGGCGGGAGCCATATGATCGACGCCGAGGACCATCGGCAAGCGGGCGCAGCCGGCAACCCATGAGCCGAGCTGACCGGCGATGCCGGCGGTGATCAGCAGGGCGAGCAAGGGGGAGAGCCATCCGAACTGCATGATTTGGCCGGCGGCGAAGCCCGCTTGCGTGATGCCGTTGATGATGCTGACCTGATCCGGGGGAAGCAGGAGCAAAATGGCGGCGGTCCCGCCGATGTAGAAAGTGGCGATGGCCGCGGCGCTGATCCAGGCGGCGCGGCGGATGGTGGATTGCACATTGCTGATCTCCCCGCCGAGGATTGCGCTCAGTTCCAATCCTCCGAAAGCGAAGGCAAGCTGGGGCCAGAAATTAACGCGCTCCCAATCGAGCGCCGGCAGCACGCGCCAGGAAGTAGCGGAGCCTGTCTGGAGCGCCGCATAAGCAGCGGCGATCACAAGAAGGGCTCCTCCGAGGAACATGCAGAGGCCGCCGGTGTTTCCGACCCACTTGCCCACACCGAGGCCACGGGCATTGAGCAAGGTCACCAGCCAGATGACCAGCAGCGCGCCCGTGAGGGCGTAGGAAGATGAAGTTTCCAGGTGCTGATAACGGGAGCCAAAGACGTAGAGCGCCATGGTGACTCCTGCCAGGGCGAGGCTGGGCAAGTAGAAGAGGTTATTGGTCCAGTAGCACCAGGCGCACAGAAAGGCGTGCCAATCGCCGAAGCTATTCTGTGTCCAGCGATAGATGCCGCCCTGCTGCGGCATGCGGCCCGCGAGTTCGCTTACCACCATCGCGGTGGGTACAAAGAAAAAGACCGCGGCAAGCAGCCATAGCCAGATCGAGGTTGGTCCGACGTGGGCCGCGGCGGCGAGCCAGCGGACACCGACGACCGCGGATATGTTGAAGAGGACGAGATCAGGAAGACCGAGGTGACGCCGCAGCGACGGCTCAGGCATGTTCCGGGTGCCCGCAGCCGTACGCCGCGGGCACGCGTCCACCCTTGTTTAATTCCTTGAAGCCGATTTCGGTTGCGTAGTAGACGCGGGTGGTGAACATCTTGACCTGCTGAAAGAACCGGCGCCCCGGAGCATGGGCGCGATCCTCCGAAGAGATGCGCAACTGCAGGATCTCCTGCTGCTGCTGCGCCGTGCAGCCGGCAAAAGGCTGCTGGTGACGTGAGAGAGCGAATCCATCGAGCCAAGCAAGGCCGGCGAGGAAAGCGGTGCGCTGCTCATCGCCGCCGTCGCGAAGCAGCAGGTCCATGTAGCGGTTGACTTGCGCTTCCTTGGCTCCGGGCGTATCCGTGGTGGGAATGATCAGGCTGGTGAGCGCGATGACAGTCTCGTTCTGGTGGGCGTCGAAGACATCCGGGCTCCACCTTTGCCCTTGCGCAAGAACAGGCAATGGCGGCAATGCGGCGATAGCGCCCCACTGAAGCAGGTCACGGCGGTTCACGGCCATCCGTAACATCATACAGGGTTCCACAGGCTCACTTGTAAACTTGCGTGGTAGTTAACATCCGGCGCCAGAAGCGGAGCGTATGGAAGAGGTACACGAGGGCGCAGACCCTCGGCGAACACACTTTTGGAAGGACAAACCATGAGAAACGTGCAATCCGTTCTGGCAACCACACTGGCATTGGCTCTTGCCATGCCGGTCGGCCTGCCGGCGGCCAATCACCGGGAGGCGCCAATCACGGCGCTTGACCACAAGGCCGATATCACTGACGTCTTCGCCTTTGTCAGCTATAGCGCCGAACAAGCATCGGGCGCACAGCCGTCGAAGGTCACCATTATCGTTTGCGTCGATCCGCTGCTGGAGCCGGCCAACGGCCCGCATTATTTCCCGTTCGATTCGAACATCCTGTACGAAATCAAGATCGACAACAACCACGATGCCGAGGAAGACATCGTGTTTCAGTTCCAGTTCGACACCGAGCAGCGCCTTCCCGGCATATGGCAGTCTTTTGCGGGAATTGGCGAGGGGGTGCGCACCCCAGCGAACTCGCCGGCTCCCGTGCCGCCGGGAACGTTGCTGGTGCCGCCGCGGATCAATTCGTTTCAATCGCCAGGGCTCGGAACCCGGCAGCCTTACCGCGTAAGGATTCTCCAGCGCGGCGTGGCCACACCGGTGCAGAATCCCGACGGGTCGCCGTTCTATGCGGTGCCGGCGAACGCGGGTCCGCGTACGATGGATTACTCCGCGCTGTATCGCGCGGGCACGTACTCATTGCCCAACGGCATCAGCGTGTTCGCGGGGACGGTGGATGATCCGTTCTGGATCGATCTGGGGGCCACCTTTGATACGGCGAACTTCCGGACACTTGGCAGTGGGGTGCCGGCGGTGCTTACCGATGAGGAAGACCGGGCACAGCGCAATTTCGCGAGCGACACCGTCAGCGGCTTCGCGGTGAACGCAATCGCGATTGAGGCGCCGATCGAGATGCTGACCAACACGGGACGTCGCGAACCATCCAGCGCGCCCGCGGCGACGATCGGTGTTTGGGGCGCCACGTCGCGGCCCCGCGTCACCGTGCGCGTTTCACCGGACCCGCTGATCTCCGATGGCGCCGTCCGCCAGGTGCAACGCATGGGCAATCCGCTGGTGAATGAGCTGCTGATCGGCACCGGATCCAAGGACCGCTTCAGCATGGATCAACCGAAGAACGACAGCCAGTTCGCGGCGTTCCTGCTGGATCCTGCGCTGGCGCGCGTGGTGAATGCGTTGACCGGTGGCGTGGTGGAGATTCCGCCGGCTCCTCGAACCGATTTGCTACCGCTGGTGACCTACGCCGCGCCCATCGCTGCGCCCGGCACGCCAACCGGACCCGTGGCCGACATACTGCGGCTCAACACCGGTGTTCCGGCAACGCCGCTGGCTCAGGCGAGCCGTTTGGCGCTGATCGGCGGGGACCCAGCGGGTTTCCCCAACGGCCGGCGCTTGTTTGATGATGTCACCGACATTGCGTTGCGCGTGGTTGTCGGCGGAGTTCTCGTGCCGGGTTTCAATCGCTTCCCGAACAACCGGCTGGGTGACGGGGTCAATGTCGACGATGCCGGGTACAAGTCCGCGTTCCCGTATCTGGGAGAATGCCCCAGCGGGCGCGACCGCCGTCATCTGGATCCCGGCGAGCCGGGTGGCGGACCGGTGCAGTAATGAGACCGACAGCGGCGGCTGTCTTCTTGCTGCTGGCCTCAATGGTGATTCCGGCGGCTGCACAGCCGCCGGAGAACCACAAGGCCCAGGCAAGGCAGTTGTTGAGGGATGGCAACCACGAGCAGGCTCTGCGGCACGCCGCGGAGGCGAATCGCGCGATGCCGGATGATGTGGAGACATACGCTCTTCTGTCCGAGGCATACCAGGGCCTGGGACGAATGAGGGACGCGGAGAAGGCCGTGCAGTGGATGCTTGATCTTCGGCCAGAGTCGCCACTGAGCCTGGCCAGCGCAGCGGAACTCAGGATGGCGTTGGGCGAGGCCGCCGGCGCGGCGGAGTTCTACCGGGAAGCTTTCCGGCGGACGCAGCGAGAAGAAACGGCACGGCGGGCGGAACTGCTGGAGGGCGCAGCCAGGGCTTACCGTGCGATGGGGCGCGTGGAGACGGCTGAGCTCTGCTTGAAGGAAGCGGAGAGATTGAGGAAGGGTGGTATATGAGGTTTCTGTCGTTCTTGTTTGTGCTGCCGGTATTGGCGCACACGCTCTATTTTCTGCCGGCAAAGTTCAGGCTGGACAGGGGAGAGAAGCTGGTCTTCTCCGTGCATGAAGGTGACGGTTTCCCTGACAGCGAATCGGCGGCAGCGCCGGAGAGGCTGTTGGAGGCGAGGCTGGTGAAGGGAGAGGTGACCACACCGATCGCGGATTTTCTCAAGCTGGGACAAGCCACGCACGGCGTGGTGAAAGTGGAGCAGGCAGGCACTCAATGGCTCGCCGTGCGCACGCGCTCGAATCTGGTGGAGATGACGCCGGACGCATTTGAGCGTCACCTGAGGGAGGAAGGCCTCCAGCATGTGATCGACTGGCGGCGGAACAACGGCGAGTCCAGCAGGAAGGGCCAGGAGACTTATACGAAGTACGCCAAGTCGCTGGTGACCTGCGAAGCCGAGGATGAGGGCTGGAAGCAGGAGCTTGGGCTGGCGCTGGAGTTCGTTCCGGAAGTGAACCCTGGCCGGTTGACGGCCGAACACAAGTTGCCGGTGCGGCTGTTGTGGCGCGGCAAGCCTGCCGGCGGGATTCGCGTGGAGAAAGCCTGGACCGCTGGGGGTAAGAGCGACGCCGAAGTCGCGGGCTGGACCGATGGGGAAGGCAGGATCGATGTGGCGGTGGATCGCGCGGGCCGCTGGCGCCTGCACGCGGTGGCGATGGAGCGGGCGCCGGCAGGTTCCGGCGCGGATTGGGAAAGCTACTGGGCCACGCTGACGTTTGAGGTTCGCTGAGCGGCAAGCCATGCGGCGCCGAGGATCGCAACGGCGGAGATGGCCGCCGTTTCTGCGCGCAGGATGTTGGGGCCCTGGCTAACCGGGGCCCAGCCTCCCGCGGCGCAGACTTCGCGTTCGCGGTCCGTCCACCCGCCTTCGGGGCCGATCATGAGCGCGGCGGTTCCGCCGGGCTCGGGATGGTCCGGCAGCGCGGAAAGAAGCGGCGGGCCGCCGCTCTCATCCAGCACATAGCGCGGATGAACCGCGTTCCCGGCAGCCGCTTGGAATGAAGGAGCAAGGGCTAACTCCGGCAGACGGTCGCGGCGGCACTGCTGGCTGGCCTCGAGCAGGATACGTTTCCAGCGGTGCAACCGCTTCTCCGCGCCGCGATCCAACCCCTTCTCGCTGCGCTCCGCTTGGAACAAGACGAACTGTTCGACGCCAAGCTCGGTCCCTTTTTCGAGAATCCATTCCAAGCGGTCGAATTTCACCAGCGCCGTGACAAGTGTCAGCCGAACCGGCAGAGGATTCAGGGGCAGCTGCTCGAGAATTTGGAACAGGACACGGTCTTTTCGCGCCTCCATTACCTCGCCCAAGTAGACGGAATGGTTGTCGGAGAGTTCGTAGCGCTGATTCTTTTCCACACGGAGAACGCGGGTGAGATGATGAGCATCCTCCCCGGTGAGTTCCGCCTGCTGGTGATGGATGCGATCGACAAAGAATCTACGGCGCGCCATGTACAATAAGTAGCTTCGCATGATCGCACTTTTGCGCGGAACCCTTGTCGAAAAGCATCCAACCCAAGTCATTGTGGAGACTCATGGGGTGGGCTACGAGGTAACGATTCCTGTTTCGACTTTTTCGGCGCTGCCCGACAGCGGGGAGGCTGTGACGCTGCGCGTGCATACGCACGTGCGGGAGGATGCGCTGGCGCTGTTCGGGTTTGCGACGCTGGATGAGAAGCGACTGTTTGAGAAACTCATTCAGGTAAGCGGCATCGGGCCGAAGCTGGCGGTGACGGTGCTGAGCGGGCTCCCGACGGCGGATTTGATCCGCGCGATACGCGAGGGACACGTGGAGCAACTGGTTCGCATTCCCGGAGTGGGCAAGAAAACGGCGGAGCGGATGGTGCTCGAGCTGCGAGACAAGATGACTTTCGCTGGCGTTGAGCAAGCCGTAGCCGCGCCATCGGGGCCCGTCTCCGTCGTGGAGGAAGATGTGCTTTCCGCGCTGGTAAACCTGGGTTGTAACCGTCCGGCGGCGGAGGCGGCGGTGAAGAAGGCCAAGGCAGCGGGGACGGCGGACGAATTCGAGGCGTTGTTCCGCCGCTCGATGGAGTTCATACGGTAAGCTGAAGAAACATGCGCGAAAAGGGCATCGTTTCCCCGGCGGCTCAGGAAGGGGAACGGCTGTTTGAGGCGACCCTGCGTCCTCAGCAACTCGAGGATTTTACCGGCCAGCCGAAGCTGAAGGAGATCCTTTCGATCGCCATTCAAGCGGCGCGGGAGCGTGGGGAAGCGCTGGATCATGTGCTGCTCCACGGACCACCCGGGCTGGGCAAAACCACCCTCGCAACGATCATCGCGCAGGAGCTGGGCGTGGAGTTCGATCAAACCTCGGGCCCTATTCTGCAAAAGAAACTCGACCTGACCGGCATCCTGAGCAACGTGCGTCCGCGACAGGTTTTCTTTGTCGATGAAGTGCACCGGCTGCTTCCGGACGTGGAGGAGATGATGTACTCGGCGCTGGAGGATTTCCGCGTCGATATTGTGATCGGCGCAGGGCCTGGCGCCAGGACACACACACTGCCGATCCCGCGGTTCACGGCGGTGGCGGCGACTACGCGGCAGGGATTGGTGAGTGCGCCATTGCGCGGCCGGTTCGGGCTGGTGCTGCGGCTGAATCACTACGATGAGGCCGAGATGACGCGCATTGTCACGCGATCGGCAGCGCTGCTGAAGGTAGAGATCGAGCAGGAAGGAGCTTCCGAGATCGCCCGCCGCAGCCGCGGTACGCCGCGCATCGCGAACCGGCTGCTACGGCGAGTGCGCGATTATGCGCAGGTTCGCGCCAAGGGGCACATCACGCTGGAAGTTGCGCAGGGTGCGCTGGATCTGCTGGAAGTCGACCGGTATGGCCTGGATGAGACAGACCAGAAGATCATGCTCACTGTGCTCGAGAAATACAAGGGCGGACCAGTGGGGCTGAACACGATCGCCGCCTCGATCGATGAGACGCCGGACACGATCGAGGAAGTGTACGAGCCCTACCTGATTCAGCTCGGGTTCCTGGACCGCACGCCGCGCGGGCGCGTGGCGACACCGCGCGCCTATCAGTACTTTGGAGTCGCTACGGGCCAAACCCCGCTGTTCGGATGAAGCGCGCTTTTCTTGGGCTCGGATCCAATCTCGGCGACCGCAGGCAGAATCTGGACACGGCGCTGGAAAGGCTTGCCGGAAAGTCCTTGCAGGTTGTGCGAGTCTCCTCGATTTACGAGACCGAGCCACGCGGCATCCAGGGCCAACCATGGTTTCTGAACCTTGTTGCGGAAGTGGAAACGGAACTACTGCCGGTGTTGCTGCTGAAGCATCTCCAGCGCGTCGAGAAAAGCATGGGGCGGCAGAGGACGATATCGAAAGGGCCGCGCGTGATCGATATCGACATCCTGCTCTACGCGCAGTTTGTCATCGATACGCCGCATCTCACGGTGCCGCATGCGCTGATGGAGGAGCGGCGCTTTGTGCTCGAGCCGATGACAGAGCTCGCTCCCGAGTTGCGGCATCCGGTGTACAAGCGGACCATGCGCGAGATGCTGGCGGCGGTGAAGGACCAGGCGTTGAAGCGATATACCGGATGACAGGGCATGGCGACGTTGCGCCCTGCGGCGCCGATGGCAGTGGCGCTTGCGGGATCACGATCACTCAGCGCTGATTCGATTTGAGAACCTTCTTGCGCAAGCGGATGGATTGCGGCGTCACCTCGACGAATTCGTCGTCGCGGACAAACTCGATAGCCTGTTCGAGGTTGAGCAGCCTGGGCGGGACAAGGCGAATCGCCTCATCGGCGGTGGAGGCGCGCATGTTGGTGAGTTTCTTTTCCTTGACGATGTTGACGTCGAGATCATTGGGGCGTGCGTTTTCGCCGACGATCATCCCCTCGTAAACGTCGGTGGCGGGCGTGACGAACATTTCGCCGCGCTCCTGAAGATTGAAGAGGGCGAAACTGGTTGCCTTGCCGGGCCGGTCCGCCACAAGCGAGCCCGTGGGGCGGGAAGGAATCTCGCCTTGCCATTCGATGTAGCCGTGGAAGAGCGAGTTCATGATGGCGGTGCCCTTGGTGTCGGTGAGCATTTCGCTGCGCAGGCCGATGAGGCCGCGCGAGGGAACCAGGAACTCCAGGCGGACGCGGCCGGAGCCGTGGTTGATCATCTTGCTCATCTTGCCTTTGCGTGTTCCCATCTTTTCCATGACGACGCCGACGAACTGCTCGGGACAATCGACGGTGAGCAGTTCCAGCGGCTCTTCGACGACGCCGTTGCTGGAACGCGTGAGGATCTGCGGCTTGCCGACCATCAATTCATATCCTTCGCGCCGCATCATTTCGATGAGGATGGCCAGTTGCAATTCTCCGCGGCCCTTCACTTTGAACGTGTCCGGGCCGCCGGCTTCCTCGACCTTGATCGAAACGTTGGTGAGCATCTCCTTGTCGAGCCGGTCACGAAGGTGGCGCGAGGTGACGAACTGGCCTTCGCGGCCGGCAAAAGGCGATGTGTTAATGGTGAAGTTCATCGCAATGGTCGGCTCATCGATCTGGATTTTGGGCAGAGCGGCGGGCGTTTCCGGATGCGTGACGGTCTCGCCGATGGTGATGCCCTCGACGCCGGCAATGGCCAGCATGTCGCCTGGCTGGCCGCGGGACTCTTCCACGCGCTTTAAGCCTTCGAAGGAGTAGAGCTTGGTGATGCGTGTTTTCTGGAGCGTGCCGTCGAGCTTGACGATGCCGACTTCGTCGCCAAGATTCAGCACGCCATTGAAGACACGGCCGATGGCGAGGCGGCCGAGATAGTCGCTGTAGTCGAGGTTCGCGACCAACAGTTGCACCAGAGCATCGGGATCTCCGGGAGGAGCCGGGATATGTTCGATGATGGCTTCAAACAGCGGGCGCAAGTCGGCGCTTTCCTCTGCCGGGCTGCGCTTGGCGATGCCGGCCTTGGCGTTGGTGTAGATGACGGGGAAGTCGAGCTGATCCTCGGTGGCATCGAGATCGATGAACAGGTCGTAGACTTCGTTCAGCACTTCCTGGATGCGGGCGTCGGGCCGGTCGATTTTGTTGATGACGACAATGGGAGGCAAGCGTGCTTCGAGAGCCTTCATCAGCACGTAGCGGGTTTGTGGGAGCGGCCCTTCGGAGGAGTCGACAAGGAGCATGACGCCGTCGACGATCTTGAGGGCCCGCTCGACTTCGCCGCCGAAGTCGCTGTGGCCGGGCGTGTCGACGATGTTGATCTTGACGTTGTTGTAATGGACGCCGGTGATTTTGGCGAGGATGGTGATGCCGCGCTCGCGTTCCAGCTCATTCGAGTCCATGACACGTTCGGCGACCTGTTCATTGACGCGGAAGATGCCGCTCTGGCGGAGCAGGGCGTCGACCAGCGTCGTTTTGCCATGATCGACGTGGGCAACGATAGCGATGTTGCGGATGGAGGAGTTTCGGGGAGACTGCATGCAAAATTCCATGTTCGCACGAGTGGGGTCGGCTAAGATGGTAGGCGCATGAGCCGTCTGGCCATTCTTGGCGGCAAGCCCGCCCGAACCACGCCTTTCCCTACCTGGCCGCGGCATACCGAGCGCGACAAAAAACGGCTGCTGGAGGTGCTTGAAAGCGGCAACTGGGGCGGCTTTCCGTTTCCGAATCAGCTGGCGCGGGAGTTTGCCGAGCGGTTTGCCGATGCACACGGTGCGCGCTACGGCTGCACGGTAGTGAACGGCACGGTGGCGATTCAGGTTGCGTTGCAGGCGGCGGGAATCAAGTTCGGCGATGAGGTGATCGTTCCGGCGTTCACGTGGGATGGGACAGCCGTGGCCGTGCTCCACGCCGGAGGAGTGCCTGTATTCGCTGATGTCGACCCGGACACCTACTGCCTGGATGTGGACGCGGCACGCCGTGCCATCACTCCGCGGACGAAGGCGATCTTGCCCGTTCATCTGGCAATGCGATTCGCGGCGATGGACTGCATGAAGGAACTGGCAAAGCAGCATGGGCTGGCCGTGGTGGAGGACTGCGCGCATGCGCATGGCGGGCGATTCCTGGGACGCGGAGCGGGCTCGTATGGCGACTTGGGGGCATTCAGTTTTCAGACGAGCAAGTTGATGACCGCCGGGGAGGGCGGGATCGTGATCACCTCGCGGCTGGACTGCCACGAAATGACGCAGTCGCTGGTGAATTGCGGCCGGGCGTCGGAGTCCGACGAGTTCGGCAAGCGGCCGGTAGGGGGAAATTACCGGATCACGGAGTTTCAAGCGGCGGTTCTGCTGGGGCAACTGGAGCAGTTGGAGGAGTTGACGGAGCGGCGCCAGCGCGGTGCGGCGCTAATGACAAGTCTGTTGTCCGGAATCGGCGGCGTCCGCGCACTACCGGCGCAGGCAGGGCTGACGAGGGAAGCGATTTACCACTACGTTTTTCAATACCGGCCGCCGGACAGAGGTGTGAGCCGGGACCTGTTTGCCGCCGCGCTGGAGGCGGAGGGCATCCCTTGCGACGGACGGTTTTATGAGCCGGTGTACCGGAGCGATCTGTTTCAGGCGAATGCTGCCGATTTCCCGCAACTGCGATACCTTCGAGAGGAGGAAATCGATTATCGAAGGGTGAGTTGCACGGTGAGTGAGCGGGCGGCCTATGAAGAATCTGTGTGGCTTCCTCATTTTCTGCTGCTGGGCGACGAGGAAGATGTGCGACAGGTGGCCGAGGCAGTGGAGAAGGTGATGAAGCACCGACATGAACTGGCTGCCTCCGATGAAGAGCTGGCCGGCGTGAAATCAATGAGCCGGAGTGAGAGGCCACGGCTGGAAAAGAAGAACTATTGAGGAGGGCGTGATGTACGCATCGATGAACGGAACGCTGGTGGCGGGACGCACGCCGTGGCCGGAGTTCGCGCGGCTGGCCGCGGCAACGGGCTTTCCCGGAACCGATGTGCAAATCAGCAGGGCGATGGAACAGGGGCTGGATGCGACCAAGAAGCTGCTCGCGGATTTGAAGCTGAAGCCCGCCGTGGTTGGCCTGCCGGTGGAATTCCGCAGGGACGAGGAGACATTCCGGCAAGGATTGGATCAGTTGGAGGCGGCGGCGCAGTTTGCGGCGGCGATCGGCTGCCCGCGCATGAGCACGTATATGCTTCCTTCGAGCGAACTGCCGAAGGAGGAGCAAAAGAGGATCTTCCGGGAACGGTTCCGGCGCTGCGCGGATGTATTGGCGCGATCCGGCGTGCGGCTGGGGCTGGAGTTTGTCAGCCCGGTGCATCTACGAAAGCGTTTCCCTTACGAGTTCATTTGGCGGATGGATGAAACGCTCGAATTCGCGAAAGAGTGCGGAGGCAACGTTGGCCTGCTGCTGGATTCCTGGCACTGGCATCATGCGGGAGCCACGGTGAAGGACATCCTCGCGGCGGGCAAGGACAGTATTGTCCACGTGCAAGTAGCCGATGCGCCCGATCTGCCGCCGGAAAAGATTCTCGACAATGAGCGGCTGATGCCGGGTGAGGGAGTGTCGGACCTGAACGGTTTCTTTCAAGCGCTGAAGAAGATCGGCTACGTGGACGGGGTCAGCCCCGAGGTGTTCGGGCGCGGGCTGCGGGAGATGGCGCCGGAAGAGGGCGCGAAGCTTGGATGGAAGACGACACTGGCGGCGATGAAGAAAGCGGGCGTTGCCTAGAGTGGCCGAAAAGCAATCGCTGGATCGTCTGCTGACCGAGCAGCGCAACGCCGCCTCCGAAGATATCGACGCCAAATCGACGCTGGAGATCATCGAGATCATCAACCAGCAGGACCGGAACGTGGCAGAGGCCGTGGCCCAGGCGATCCCGGCGATCGCAGAGGCGGTGGACGTCATCACGGAAAGACTGGGGAAGGGTGGGCGGCTGATTTACATAGGCGCCGGGACCAGCGGCAGGCTCGGCGTGTTGGACGCCGCCGAATGCGGGCCCACCTTCAGCGTGGCTGCGGAACTGGTGCAGGGGGTGATCGCCGGCGGAGAGGCGGCGCTGGCGCGGGCGACGGAGGCGGGCGAAGACGATCCGGAGGCGGGCGCGGCGGAGTTGCGCCAACGGGGGCTGAGCGAATCCGATGTGGTGGTGGGGATCGCCGCCAGCGGGCGGACGCCTTATGTGCTTGGGGCGATGGCAGAGGCCCGGAGGATGGCGGCGGCCACCATCGGCATCAGCTGCACGCCGGATTCGGAGTTGTCGCGCGCGGTTGAGATTCCGATTACGGTGCTGACCGGACCGGAGGTGATCGCAGGATCGACAAGGATGAAGGCGGGGACGGCGACCAAGCTGGTACTGAACATGCTGAGCACGGCGGCGATGATCCGGTTGGGGCACGTCTATGGGAACCTGATGGTGAACGTCCAGCCGACCAATCACAAGCTGATGGAACGGGCCCGAAGAATTGTGAGCCATGCTTCGGGGCTCGGGGTGGAAGAGGCAGGCCGCGTGCTGGAGGAGGCAGGCAGCGTGCGCACGGCGATCGTGATGGCGCTTGCACGCTGCAGCCGCGAGGAAGCGGAATCCCGGCTGAAGGCGGCAAAGGGAAAAGTGAGGGAAGCATTGGAGTCAGCAAGGAATGGATAAGTTTTCTATACAGGGAGGCGCGCGGCTGGAGGGAGAGGTCTCCACAAGCGGCTCCAAGAATGCGGCGTTACCGGTGTTGGCGGCGTGCCTTTTGACGGAAGAGCCGGTAGTGCTGCACCGGATTCCCAAGGTTCGCGACATCGGGACAATGAAAAAGCTGTTGCGGCATGCTGGAGCGGAGCTGGAGGAACTCGGCAACGGCACGGTGCGCGTGCAAGCGTGCGCGATCCGGAAACCGGAGGCGCCCTACGACCTGGTAAAGACGATGCGCGCATCGAGCCTGGTGCTGGGCCCGCTGGCGGCGCGGACGGGAAGGGCGCGCGTTTCGCTGCCTGGCGGCTGCGCGATCGGCGCGCGTCCAATCAACCTGCATGTTGCGGGACTGGAGCAACTGGGCGCGCGGCTGGAACAATCGCACGGCTACATCGAGGCGAAAGTGGAGGGCCGGCTTCAGGGCACGCAGATCCGGTTTGAACGGATCACCGTCACCGGCACGGAAGATCTTCTGATGGCGGCCACGCTGGCAGAGGGAGAGACGGTGCTGGAGAACGCCGCGCGCGAACCGGAGGTGACCGATCTGGCAGAACTTCTGACGAAGATGGGCGCCCGCATCGAAGGCGCGGGCACCTCCGCGATCCGCGTGCAGGGAGTGGAGAAGCTGCACGGCGCCGAGCACACCATCATCGCCGACCGCATTGAAGCGGGGACGTTTCTGATGGCAGGGGCGATCACGGGCGGCGACCTGGTGGTTCGCGATTGCCAGCCGGAGCATCTGGAGGAGCTGACCGCGAAGATGCGGCAGGCGGGAGCGACGATCACCGAGGAAGGGCCCGGCGCGCTGCGTGTCCGGGGCTCGGGGAGGCTGCGTGCGGTGGACGCAACCACGGCGGAGTATCCCGGCTTCGCGACGGACCTGCAGGCCCAGTATATGGCGCTGATGACGCAGGCGCAGGGGATCTCGTTCATCACCGAAACGATTTTCGAGAACCGGTTCATGCATGTGCTGGAGCTGGCACGGATGGGCGCCAATATCCGGATCGAGGGTTCGCAGGCAATCGTGGCGGGGCCGAGCCCGCTGAGCGGGGCGAACGTGATCGCCTCCGATCTGCGCGCCAGCGCGTCGCTGGTGCTGGCGGCGCTGGTGGCGGACGGGGAAACCGTGGTGGACCGCGTGTATCACATCGACCGCGGCTATGAGAAGATCGAGGAGAAACTGGCGGCCGCGGGTGCGCGCATCAAGAGAGCAGGATCGAAATGAGCACAAAGCCAATGCAGCATAACGAAGGGTTTCTGGCGCTGGTCAATGAGGCCAAGTCGCGCATCAAACAGATCGACATCGAGGAGTACAAGCGGCTCAGCAAGGAAAGCTCGGCGGGGATACTGATCGATACACGCGAAGACAACGAGTGGGCCGCAGGCCACGCGGCGGGCGCGATTCATCTGGGCAAGGGGATTATTGAGCGCGACATCGAGCAGAAGGTTCCGGACAAGTCCACACGCCTGGTTCTTTACTGCGGCGGGGGTTACCGGTCGGCGCTGGCTGCCGATGCTCTGCGGAAGATGGGTTACGCGGACGTCATCTCGCTGGACGGGGGCTGGCGGGCGTGGAACGAGGCGCGACTCCCGGTGGAAAGATAGCGGCGATCCTCACTTCGTAACCAGCGTGAGGAAAGAATAGGCCAAGAAAGTCAAGATCGAAATGTCGAGAAACCGGAGTACGCCTTCCAGCTTTTTGGGAAGAAACTCAAACCGGATGACCAGGGCGATCACAACACCGGTGTAGATGGCATAGGCGAGCAGCCGCTCGGGAAAGGCCTGGTGGTAGGCGACAACAAACAAGTAGTAGATGAGCGGCAAGTTCCAATCTCTGCGGGTGCGAAAGCGCACTACCATCAAATACACGGTGAAGCCGAACATTACCGCGGTGGTGATGTTACTGGAAGCGTAGCGCACAGTGGCACCTCATGGCAGGATCTCTAAAAAGACCATAACAGGCTTGAGTATCCGGTATGGGCACGGTAACCCATCCCCGGCGTAAAATCCTCTCCGTACCGGTAAAACTGATAACCGAAGTTCCAACGGAGTTTATCATGCAGGCGCACCGACAGGCGAGACAGCGGAGAATCGTAGCTCATCGGGAAGGTCTGGGCGATGCGGAAAGCTTCCGGTCCGGTGCGGACCGGGGAGAAGGCAGGCTGGCGCGCCGCCGCGGCGCGCCCGTCGCCTACGTCCTGAACCCGACTGTAGCCGAGGAACAAGTCGGTGTTTCGGGGAAGGCTGAGACGAACGGTGGCGGTGCCGGCGTGGATGTTGCTGGCGTAAAAAGAGCGGTCCGTTTCGAGGAATTCAAAGGCGGCGAAATAGGCGATGCCGGTTAACGTATCGAGGTGGAGCTTGGAATAACTGGCGTCGAAGCTGATCCAGGAGCGGCCGGTCCAGGAAGCGTCGAGGGAATAATTCCGGCTTCTGGAGCTGTGGCGGAATAGATTCGCGGAATTGAAATTGTAGTTGGCGCGGGCGGAGGCTGCCAGAAGCAGGCTTTTTGTCTTGTACTGCGCTCTGCCGCCGAGGGCATGATAGTTGCGTTCCGCAACGGGGGTAAAGGGCTGATCGGCGCGGCCGATTTCCGAATCAAGAGAAATAGAGACGGCGCGAGTTGGATGCAGGCGAAGTCCGCCAACGCCGGAGTGAAGCCGGTTTTGCTGGGTGGCGGCAAAAAGTTCGGAAAAGGTCCCGGAGGCAAAACCCTCCCGGGAGCGGATGCGGCGGGTGGAGAAGCGGTGGCCGCCGTACAAAGCCACTTGCGGGGTGATCCAAAAGAGGGCATCGGTGGAGTTGGTGACTGTGCGAATTCCGAGAGACTGGAAACGGAGGACGTTTGCGAGCTGCGTGGCGTTGTTGAAGTCGCGCAGCACGGAGTCGCCGTCCATGAGGACCTGGTGGAACGCGGTGTGGTTGGCAAGGGTGAAACGCTGGCCGGGATGGAAGCCCAGAGTGAGAGCGCCGGTGGAAACAGGACGGCGGCCGGAGCCGGCCACCAGGATCTGGCGGTTCTGAGCGGCTCCGAAGCGCGCGGTTCCGATGGCGGCCTCCTCGAGCAGGAAATTCCGGCGGCTGCCCGCGTAGGAGAATCGTCCGTTGGCGGAGAACCATCCGCGGGTTTCCCGATTCAGCAGGAAGCGCCAGAAGGGAGTGGAACCTTCAAACGGTTCGGCGCGCGAGAGGCTGGTGAGAGTGGTGGTGTCGTTGGCATTGACGCCGGCCGAGGGGCCTTCCAGGCGATAGGGCGTTGATTCGCGGAATTGCTGCCAGCCGCGGAGCACGGTGAAGCGGAAGCCCATCAGGCCGACTTCGGCGCCAACGTGGTAATCGCGTTGACGGCGGCCGATTCCGGCGAGAAGCGGAAACTCGTCGCCACGGCTGTCGAACAGTTGAACGGAGGTGAGGCCGGGTCCGTCCTGGGTGTTGCGGCTATAGCCGGCGAACAGGCGGAAGGAGGATTGGGGAAAGAGAGTGAACTGGTGATCCTGCAACTGGCGGCGCGTATTCAAAAAGTGGCCGCCGAGGGTGCCGGTGGTGAGGCCCGGATTCACGTACTCATTGATGCGCCAGTTCATTTCGTAGCGGTAGAGGCTGTTGCGCTGGATGCGGAGCGCGGAGGATTGATAGGGGTCGTTACCGAGTCCCTGTGTGTTCAGGGCGATTTCATCAAACAGCCGGCCATGGCCCTCTTTGGAATGGACGGTCAGGTGGCTTTGCAGCAGGCGGACCCCGTTGCCGAAGTTTACGTCGCTGCGGTAGCGGCCGCGGTTGCCGTCGACGGAATGAAAGCGGTATCCGGTCTCGAACCAGTGAACGACATTGTAGTTGTTCACGTCTTCTCCGCGCACGCGGCCGACTGTGGCGGCGGTGGGAGCAACGACGGGCTGCGCCAGGAGAGTTGCCCCAGTGAGAATCGCGGTGAGTATGTAGCGCTTCATCATGGCCTCCTAACGCAGAAACAGGGGATCGGCATTGGAGCCGTGGATCCGGACATGGCAGGTGGTGCAGTTCTGATACCGCGGATCGGCCATGTTGTGTGAGCCCGATTGGGTGGAGATGCCGTCGCGCCGGCGGCCAAAGTTGCCGGCGCCGGAGTGGCATTCCAGGCAGAGAGTGAATACCACCGGGCGGCGCAGCATGCGCGGATTGGTGGAGCCATGCGGGCTGTGACAGGTTTCGCAACCATCGACGCGGACCGCCGGATGCTCAAAGGCGAAAGGGCCGCGTTTGTCGGCATGGCAGACAACGCAGGACTGTTCGCCGCTGGCTGACGTGTGGGTCATGGCCGGACGCACGCCCATGCGCCAGGCGGGACTGGCTGCGCCGTGAGGGTTGTGACAGTCTGTGCACTGCATCGCGCCCTCGTTGACGCGATGCTTGAAAGGCATCGTGAACTGCGCACGTACGCCGGCGTGGCAGCCGTAGCAAAGGTCCCGCTGCTGGCGGGCGAGGGAGTGACGCGGTGTGGCGGGCTTATGGATCGAGTGGCAGTTGGAACAGGCGACGCTGGCCTGGGTGTGCGAGGATCGGCGGATCTGGAACCGGGAGAATTGATCGGCGTGGCAGGCGAGGCAGGCGTCCATCGACTTGGGAGGAGACAGGAGCGAAAATGCTTGGATGGTTTCCTTGCCGCCACGGGCCTCCAAGTGAGCCTGCCCGGGGCCGTGGCAACTTTCGCAGCCTGTTTTCTCGGGAGGCTCCTTGCCGGAAGCGAGGCTTTTATAATGTGCGTTTTTGTAGAAGTTGAGCCAGACGTCGGCGTGGCATGTCTTGCATGCGCTGCTGCCGACGTAGGATTGACTGGCTGAAGCTTGACCGGCGCGTAGAATGCCGGCAATAGGCAAAAGCAGCCCGAGGAAAAGGAAGATGCTCCATAACCGCACCCGCATCTTCTCACTATAGGAGAATGCGGGCGCGGCGGGTGTAAATTTCACCGGTGCGGAGTTCTAGTGGAACAGGTAGCTGATACCAAACAGCGGCATGAAGTTGTGCACCCAGCCGCTCAACTTGGCTCCGGGCGCGGGAAGAATGACATCCGTGGGGAAGGGCGTGGCGTAGTCACGGAATTCGGCCCGCAGCACGGTACGTGAGCCGAGCGCAACCTTGATACCAGCCCCGGCGCTGACTACAGGCTGCCACTGCCTGGTATGGGTGAGGATGGCAAATTCGGCGAGCGGCTGAAAGGCGCGCTCGACGCCGGTTCCCGCGTACTGCTTGATGCCTCCGCCGATGGCAAAGTAGGGGCGGATGCGGTCTTCGCGGGTGGTGGCATAAATCAGCAGGTCGTAGTGCACGGTGTTGGAATATCCGCTGAAGGTGAACTGGTTGCCGCCGGAGGTTACCTTCATGTCGTTCTTCTCGAACAGGTACCGGATCTCGCCGCCCAGCCGGCCCGAGGCGTTGTGCCCCAACCAGCCGCCTGCGGACCAACCCGGGCGAAAGCCGGTTTCACCGGACCCGCGTGGCGAAGTGACGGAATTGTTCAGGTAGAAGCCGCCCCCTCCCATGGCGCCGACTTCCCACTGCTGGGCGAGCGCAGACATGGCTGTGAGAGCCATGCAGATAGCCGAAACACACATGTAGCGGAGTATCGATCGGTTGCTCATACTTGTTCTCCTGTCTGGTCTCTATTGGACGACTCGAACGGCCAGCTCCGTGGAACCGCCGGACTGGAAGATCACCAGTGGTTGCTGGACTCCGAGCGGCACAAAGCCGGGGACCTCAGCATTGATTTGATAGACGCCGACCTGACCGGGACTCAAACCGGCAAAAATGATGGGAAGGTCGATGCCGGCCAGGGTCACCCTCGGCTCGACCAGCGTGGTCAATGGCGGATCGCCAGGGGCCGGCGTACCGGCGTCAATCACAGGATTGGTACGGCCCAACCCGGTGAGGAAGATAACGATAGTGTCCCCGCGATGGATCGGATTGGACAAGGTGACAAATTCGCCGTTGCGGTCGCGGATGAGGGTTGGCACATCCGCCAGCGTGCCCACCGAGGAGCGGAATACCCCGGGCGCACCGGGCCGGACCTGGAGGTTGAAATTGTCGCTGATGCCGCCCGGAGTGCGGAGAATCATGGTGACGTTACCTTCGACATTGAAGGGCATCTGGGCGTTGATCTGCGACGGGGAGACGAACAGGATCGGCGTGGGGATGCCGTTGACCGTGAGGCAGCTTTCTCCGAGCGCCGTGGGCAGCGGCAATTCACGCGAGGCGAGGTTGACCGGGCTCAAATTGCTCCCCGTGATGCTGATCAGGCCGCCGGGGGAAAGTCCCGGGGATCCGTCTGCGGCGTTCACGACGCGGGAGATCTGGGGCGGCGGCACCGCAGCGTCATAGTTCCAGGGCAAAACGGTGAAGCCGGAAGCGGTCAGGTTGATGATCACGTTGCGGCTGAACAGCGGAGCCAGCGTGCGGGTGAAGGCGAATGACTCGCTTCCCAGAAGCGGCGCTTCGGCCATGCGCGTGGCGCGCGTGGTGGCCGACGCCGCCTGAACGTCGAGGCGCTGAATGACACCCGGGCTGGTGGCGTCGGGCGCCGTCGTGCGGAGAGCGAATTCATCGATGAAAACAAAACCGGATGACCTGCCAGTGCCGCTCTCCAAGGTTCTGACCGTGACCAGGGAGGAGTTCAACAGACGGTCACCGACCACGAACTGATCGAAGCTGGAGGCCGCGTATGCGCCGCCAAACCTGTCGACGTCCTTCCTGGAGATGGTGAACGAATCCACGTTGGCGTTATAAAGAAGAACGTTGCCTGTGGACTGCGCGGCCATGATCGAACCGCCGTTGGCGGAGGCGATCAGGACGGTGTCGATGGAGACGTCGTTGTTGTAGACGCCGAGGGTAGGCAACTGCGTGGCGGTACGTGTCGTCATATCGACGCGGTCGATGGTATGAACGGGACCGGCGACGCGGTTGGCCGCCAGAATCGCCTTGCCGGAAGCGGCGATGGAGCGCGGGTAGTGGCCACCCGGCATCCGGATGAAGGGCTGGGGCTCCAGCGTCTCCAGATCGTATACGACGATGATCTGGGAGTTGTCGCTTCCGATGAGCAGATGACGGCGGTCAAAAGTGATTGCCATCTGCGTGGGCGTATTGCCGGTAGGCAGGCGGGCCGTCAGATTGTAGGTGACGCCGTCAAACACGAGCACTTCGTTGGTGTCCTGGCGAAGCAGGAAGAAGCGGTCGCGTGTGGGATCGGCGAGAACGTCGACGAGCTTTCCGGGCACGTTGACCACGGTGCCGCGCTGATCCGGCTCACGGTTGTTGATGAGCACGCGAATGGAGGCGGGCAAGTTCACGGCGGCCGAAGAGCTGATGGTAATGGTGGCCTGCAGCGTCCCCTTCAGGTTCTGAAATGCATTGGGGTCGACACTGATGCGAACCGTGGCCGGCGTCACGCCGCTGGACGGGGAAATGCGGATTCCGGGCGTCGTGGTGGAGAGGGCAAAGCCGGTAGAGCCGCCACCGGGGTTGACGATGCCGATTTCCTGAGTGGCGACGCGGCGGTCGCAGAAGTTGCCGCGGAAGATCACGTCTTCCTGGGTGGCAACGACGCGGTGCTCCCTGTCGAGCCCACCGACGGGCAGAATGAGAACCCCGCTGTCGGAGATCGCATAGGCGACCATGCCGTCGGAGCGAAGAGCGCCCTTGCCTCCGAGGTGCTCGGGCAGTTGCAGTCTCTCTCGCACGCGGAGATTGGAAGCGTCCAGCACTTGGAGAACGGGCGCCTGCCGGCCTGGCTCGCCGCCGCCGCTGGTGGGAACCTCCGAATATATCGTGTCGCGATCAGAATCGTAGATGTGTCCGCCAAAGTTGAGGGAGCCGTTCGGACTCGGGAACTGTGCGAGCACGCTGCCCTCGCGGTCTTCCAGGACCCAGCCACCAACGAAACGGGTTCCGTCGCGGTTCACTCCGACAGCCCGGGGCCCCATGGTGGGGGTGGAGGTGAAGCCGATGACGCGCAGCTGGCGGAGTTCAACGGCATAGCGGAAAGTGAACACGTCGGTGAGCCCGAAGATGGTCCGGCCATCACCGGAGACTCCCACCGATGCCGCGACAATGTTGGGCGGGAAGCTGGCCGCCGGAGCAGGCAGCGAGGTGGCCGTCAGTCCACTGATGGTTTGCAGCAACTGCGTGGCCCCGGAAACGGGATCCAGAAGCTGGAAGTCGGTGCTGGTGACCACCAACGCCCGGCCGTCGATGCCGAACCCCACACCGAGAACAGGGGAGCCGAGCACGAAGGTCTGCCTGCCGCGTGTGTTGAGATCAATGACGGTGAGGCTGTTGGCCGGACTGTTCGGGGCGGTAAAGTTGCCGAAATGGCCAACCACCAGGTGTCTGGCGTCGGGCGACAGCGCGAGCGAACTCGGCTGCGCGGCCACGTTCATGGAGGTCTGAATAGAGCCATCGGCAATCGACATCACCTCGATCCGGTTGGCGGTAAAATTCGCCACATATAGGACGCCGCGCCCTTCATCGAGCGCGAGGTCGGAGGCATGGCCGCCAATAGGCACCACCCTACCGAAGGTCCCGGCGAGCGCCGTAGGCGCAAGCAGAGCCATCCATAGCCACCCACACAGGTGAGTCCTCCCACGTGTTGTCATCATCCTCGTCATAACTTGTTCACTCCCATCAAACGACACTACTTACCAACAGCTTTTTCGCCGCCGAATCCGCGCTCCAACCGCCGGCCTGCCTCCTCATGAACCGCGCAGGCCGGCGGAGTGGAACGCCGGAATCGGCGCCACCGAAGCGAACCACGCTTACTCGGCGTTCTTACGCCGGCGCAGCACGATCACGCCCAGAAACAGCACCGCCAAAACGGTGCAGACGATCCGTACCAAAGTGCTATCCATCGCCTCTCTCCTTTCTTAAAGAGTGAATAGAAATAATTCACATGTTGTTCATCATCGGAATCAGGTCCCGCATGATTTTTACGACCATGGGTCCAACCGTCACCACAAACAGGGACGGCATGATGCAGAAAAAGATCGGAAACACGAGCTTGACGCCGAGCTTGGCCGCTTTCTCCTCGGCAATCTGGCGTGCCTGCACGCGCATAAAATCGGAATGGGCGCGGAGGCTCTGCGCGACACCGGTTCCAAACCGGTCGGCTTGAATCAGAACAGCGACGAGCTTCTTCAAGTCATCGACGTTGGTGCGCTCGGCGAGATTCCGCAGTGCGTCAATCCGGCGTTTCCCCGCCTTCAGCTCGTAGTTGACCATCGCGAACTCTTCGCTGATTTCCGGGTGCGCCTGATCCAAGTCCTTGGCGACCTGCACCACGGCCTGGTCCAAGCCCAGGCCGCTCTCCACGCAGACGACGAGCAGGTCGAGCGCGTTCGGCAGGCCGCGCCGGATCTCCTTCTGGCGCTTCTTCGCCTTGAGGTTGACGTACTCGTTGGGGAGAAAGAAACCCATGGCGACGCTGGCCAGCACGGCCATCAGTTTGTTGGAAGGATCGGCGGTGGAGCCGGCGACAGCCAGGCTCATGAGCAGGGGAAGACCAATGCCCAGCAGAACCTTGGAGCCATAAAAGAACTTCATCGCGTTCGGGTTCTTGATCCCGGCGCGGATCATGCGCCGCTGGACGACCGTAGCGTCCTTGGGATTCACCGGCAGGATGGTGCCGAGCTTCTTGACCAGTTCGTGGAAAACCAGGCTCGGGTGGATCGGCGCCTGCTCGGCGGGAATCTCCGATGTGCCGGTGACGCGCTCAACGGCTTCCTTGGGACGCACCCAGAGCTTCATGCCGATCGCCGCGCCAGCGACGGCGATCATCACGAACAGAAGGGTACTGAATAGCAGCGTCATTGTTGGTTACACCTCAATCGTTACGATCTTCTTGATGATCAGGTAGCCAATCACCTGCAACAGAATGGCGGCGCCCATCATGTAGTTGCCGGTCTCGTCCTCGATGAAGAAGCTGACGTAGTTGGGATTGACGTAGAACATGATCAGAGCGACACCCATCGGAATACAGGTGAGAGCGATGCCGGTCATGCGTCCATGGGCGCTGATGGCGCGGATCTTGCCGCGAAGCTTGAAACGCTCCCGGATCACGTAGGCCAGTTTGTCGAGAATCTCGGCCAAGTTGCCGCCCGTGCGCTTTTGCAGCAGCACGGCGGATATGAAGAAGTGGACATCGAGCAGCGGCACGCGTTTGGCCAGCTTCATAAGGGCCTGATCCAGTGGCAGGCCAAGATTGTGCTCATCGAAGGTACGGCGAAACTCGCCGGCCAATGGCTCCTGGAACTCGCGGTGGATCATTTCCAGCGACACCGAAAAGGCGTGACCGGCGCGCATGGAGCGGGCCAGAAACTCCAGACTCTCCGGAAAGAGTTCCTCAAAGCGTCTAAAGCGCTTTGCACGGATGCGCACGACATAGAGAATGGGAATTGCCATGCCCACGATGCCGGCCAGCAGCTGAACACTCAGGTAGGGGACGGGCAGGAAGACGCGGGCGAACATGAACGCACCCAGGAACATCGCCAGGCAGGCATGCACCATCCGGGCGGGCTTCCACCGCAGGCCAGCCTGCTCCAGGAGATCCTCAATGCGCTTGAGCAGCTGAAACTTCTTCAGCAGCCGCATGGCAAAGCGGCCCTGGCGGAAATCCTCGCTGGTGATCAACTGCTGCGGCCCACCGGAGGCCTTGGTTTTCTTTTCCTTCTTGGGTTTCTCCAGAATCCGGGCTTTGATCTTGTCGGCGTCGGCGCTGCGCATGGCCTTGGACAAGAACCACCAAAGGCCAACCGAAATCAGCCAGATCAGAGCGAAAATAAGCAGGAAGCTTTGCATGTCTATTTCCTCAGGGCTCCCATAGCGTGATCCTCAGACCTCCAAAACCTCGTCAAACAGATCGGGCCGCAGCCGGATGCCGGCCGACAGCAGCTTCTCGTAGAACTTCGGGCGGATCCCGGTGGCGGCAAATCGGCCCACCACGGTGCCTTCCGGGCTTAATCCCCGCTTCTCGAAAACGAAGATGTCCTGAAGGGTGATTACTTCGCCTTCCATGCCGGTCACCTCCGTCACACTGGTGACGCGGCGGGAGCCGTCGCTGAGGCGGGAGGCCTGTACAAGAAGATTGACGGCGCTCGAAATCTGCTGGCGAATGCTCACCAGCTGCATGTTGGCGTTGGCGAGTGAAACCATGACCTCAAGGCGGGAAACGGCGTCACGCGGCGAGTTGGCGTGAATCGTGGTCAGCGAGCCGTCGTGGCCGGTGTTCATGGCCTGAAGCATGTCCAGAGCCTCCTCGCCGCGGCACTCGCCAACGACGATGCGGTCCGGGCGCATACGCAAGCTGTTGATGAGCAGCTCGCGCTGGCGCACGGCGCCATGGCCTTCCAGGTTGGGCGGCCTTGTTTCCAGGCGCGCCACGTGAGGCTGCTTGAGCTGTAATTCGGCGGCGTCTTCAATCGTGACGATGCGCTCCTTGGAATTGATGAAGGAGCTGAGAGCGTTCAGGAGTGTGGTCTTACCGGCGCCGGTTCCGCCGGCGATAATAATGTTCATGCGGGCCTTGACGGCGGCTTCCAGCAGTTCCATCATGCCCGGCGTAAGCGCGCGGCGCTCCACCAGATCGGCGGGCATCAGTTTGTCGGTGCTGAAGCGGCGAATCGACAGCAGCGGTCCATCGACGGCCAGCGGCGGAATGATGGCGTTGACGCGGGAACCGTCGGTGAGGCGGGCGTCCACCATCGGCGTGGATTCGTCGATACGGCGGCCTACCTGGGAGACGATCTTATCGATGATGCGGATGAGGTGGGGATCATCGCGGAAGGTCACGCTGGTCAACTCAAGCAGACCGCGGCGTTCGACATAGACCTGCTTGTGTGTGTTGACGAGGATATCGGAGATGGTTGGATCCTGAAGCAGCGGCTCAAGCGGACCGAGACCAAAAACCTCGTCCAGAACTTCGTCGCAGATCTGCTGCTTTTCGACCGAACTGAGCAGAGTCTGCTCGCCGTCGATGAGAGTCATCAGCGCCTGACGGACTTCGCTGCGCACGCGCTGATTGTCGATGGTGGCCAACGCCTCCAGATTGATCTTGTCCAGGAGCTTGCGGTGGAGGGTGAATTTCAGTTCCTGGTATTCGGGCTTCAGCGCGCCGCGGGAGCGGCCGACGTTCTTCATCAGCCGCTGTTCCCAGCTCACCTGCTGGTCGGCTTGTACGATTCCTCTTGGGTCCAGATTCGGCAGCATGTCAGGCTCTCAAAGCGTCTCCTAGGTTTGTGAAAGCGCGGGTTTGGTTTCAGCCAATGGCTTGTTCCCCCTCTTTTCGGAGGCGGCGGCGCCGGATACCTTGTTCGCCAGGGCCGCGATCGACTTGCCCAGCTCGCAGTCCGGAGCAAGGGGCTGGCCGAGCGAAATCACGCGGTGCAAGGAAAAATAGTCGTTCGGAATGGCGGCGTGCACCTGGCGGTTGAAAATCTTCTCCATGTCGGAGTTGCCAATGCCGTCCTTACGGCTCAGGCGGTTGACGACGACCTGGTAGCGATCCTGCGGGAAGCCCAGTTGCTGCAGCATCTGTACGGCCTTGCGGGCCATGTGGAGGCTGGCCAGATCGGCGGTCGAAACGAGGTAGGCTTGGTCGGATTCGGAAACGGCCAGGAGGCTAACGCGGTGGAAGATCGTCGGACTGTCCAAAATGACCCAGTCGTACAGAAGACGCGCGTATTCGAGTACGTCATGGAGGCGGGCCGGGTCCAGCGCGTCGCTGTGCGGCTGGTCGGGCGCCGCCAGCACATCGATCCCCCCGTTGCTGGCTGTAAGCGCCGACCAGAGGCCCGCATCCATGCGGTCTGCCTGCTCCAGCGCATCGACGATCGAGTAGTTGGTTTGCAGCTTGAGATAGAAGGCGATGGTGCCGCCTTCCAGATCGAGATCGACCAGCAGAACCCGTTTACCGGTTGCCTTCCGGATGGCAAAAGCGGTGTGTGTGGCCAAGGTGGAACTGCCGGCGCCTGGTTTGGCCGAGCTGAACGCAACCACTTTGCCCAGTTCCGGCTCTGATTCGATTTCCGGGACGCGCAGCCGCCGTAGGCGGGCCACCGCGTCGCGCTGTTCATTGGCGGCAAACGGGGCATATAGGAACTCACTGCCGCCAAGCCGCAGGATGGTCACCACGGCGACAGAGTCGTTGGTCCGGTGCAGCCCGACCACCTGAACCGGTGGACGGAGGCCGGCAATAAAGCGGATGAGATCGGAGGCAGTATCCAGGTCCGAGGCGACGTCGATGAGAACAACGTCCGGCTTGAGCTGCCGCAGACGGATGTCCAGGGTGTTGCGAGCCGGGTAGTTTTTCAGATCCGCCAGGATCTGAAACGAGCGGTTTTCCGCCAGCGAATCGGAGAACTGTTGCGCCAGTTCCCGGTCCGGGCAGATCACCAGCGCGGTCAGCGCGGTCTCCCTAGCTCTGCGGCGTTGTTCCATGGACTGAGTCTCAGCTGTTAAATCTGGTCCTTCTTGGGGTCGGCCGCGGGGACGGCTGCCGGGGCAGTTTTCTCTTTCTCTCTCGACGGCGCGGCTTCCTGCGGAACAGGGGCCTGCGGCGCCGATGCGGTTGCTTCGGAGGGGGAGGAAGCGGGGGCATCCTCCTCTTGCTCGGCCGGCTTTTCCGGCTCCGCGGATTTCTCCGTAGTTGTTTTGGCGGATTCTGTTTCCAGCCCTGCCGGCTTGACGGCAGTTTCCGGAGCCTTCACCGGCTCAGGCGTTGATTCCAATTCCTCCTCGGGCATGCGCTTGCGCGCTGCCGCGGCGTTCAACGCCACTTCGGTGTCGAACTCGTTCGAAATCTGCGCTACCAGAGGTTCCGGCGGCGGCTGCGTTGCCAGCCGCGTAGCGAGCGTTTCGCCGGGTTGCGACTCCTTGCTGACACCGGGGTCCGCCGTCGAGGAGGCGGAGACGGTCTGTTTGGCCGGCTCCGGCTGATCTTCCGGCTTCGCCGGCGCGGAATTTGCTGCATTCTGCTGCTTGCCGGTCTTGCCCGCCGAAGAGCGAACTTGCCCCTTCACGGCGCCAGTCTTGTTGGACGACGACGGTTTCTCCGCAGGCGGCAGAAACTCCCGCGGCATGACCGGCTGCGGCTTGGGATCGGTCGCATTCAGGGGATCGACCAGTTCCGGAGTGACCAGGACAATCAGCTCGGTTTTCGACTTCCTCTCTTCGCGGCTCTTGAACAGAACACCGAGCAGGGGGATGTTGGACAGGCCGGGAATTTTGGAAACGGAATCGGTGAGCCGGTCATCAATCAGTCCGCCGATGACGAAGCTCTGGCCGGGACCCAATTCAATGTCGGTTTCCATGCGGCGAGTGGCCAACGCGGGAATCGTGAATCCGGAGAAGGTCACCGCATTGGCAAGATCGATGGTGGAAACCTCGGGGCGGACGTGCATTTTCAATGTGTTGTGCGGCGTCAGCCTTGGGTTGAAATTCAGGCGGATTCCGAATTCGCGGAATTGTATGGTGACCGCGCCGGCATTGGAGCCGCCCTGGAGAACCGGAACCGGGAATTCGCCGCCAACCAGAAAGCTGGCTTCCTTTCCATTGGTTGTCACCAGGTTGGGCTCGGCGAGAATCTGCAGGACGCTTTGCGACTGGAGCGCGCGTATGGTGGCGGCCAGGTTCAGGTCCGGGCGGAAGGCGAAGACGTTCAGTGCATCGGTAAGAGAGAAGCGCGAGCTGGTGCCCTCCAGCCCTCCGGGAATGGTGCCGCTGACGTTGGAGATGGCCCCGGGCGAAAACTGTCCGGTGGTGATCGAGCCCGGAGTGTTCAAGGCGCCGGTGGAAAGGATATTGGCGCCCAGCGCGACGGCGGCGCTTCGATTCACCTCGGCAAATTTCACGCGAAGCATGACCTGCTTCTCGACCGGCCCGACGGCGACCTGGAGGTTGTTGACGACGGTCCTGGCGAGAGAACCAACCAGCGCACCGGCGCGATCGGCGACGGCCTGCGAACTCACCGTGCCAATGAGGGAGACCGAATCACGAGCCGACTGAATCTGGATGTTCTCCGCGGTAAAAGTGTCCTTGAGGAGCCGCCGGATTGGTTCCAGATTGTGCTCGACGGAGATGTTGTAGAAAGCGCGCTGGCCGGTCTTGGCCCAAACCACGACGGTGGCGATGCCATGGCTCTTGGCATGCAGAAGGATTTCCCGCGTTGAGACGGCGACGGCGTCGACAATATTCGGGTCCGAGGTGGAGATGCGCGCCACATCGGTGGGATAGTCGATGACGATGCTCTTGCCCACCGTGATCTTCAGATCCTCCGCGGAGGTTTGTCCCATCAGGCCGGCGGGAACGGCGCAGGCAAGCAGGGCAAGCCCGAACAGGGCGCGCGGTGTTAGCCGCTTGAGTTGGATCATTGGCAGTGACATTTAGTTCCTCCCGCGGGCATTGGAGACGACTTCCACGGTTTTGGTCGTCCCGCGAATGACAACAATCTGATCGGGCACCGGTGGCGGAGGCGGCATCAACACCGGCGGTGGCGGGGGCGCCTGAGCAACCACCACGGGCCGCGGCCGGGGCCGGGGCCTGCCTTCCTCGCCTTCGCCTTCTTCTTCGGAACGCGAGCCGCCGGTGGACTTGCCCGCCTTCATTTTGTAAAGTTCGTGGATCCTGCGGCCCGTCGTCGCGACAATCCCGGTGTCGGCGGCGTTGCGCAGCACGAGCTGAATCCGGGCTTCGTTGCCGGCCAGAGTCAGAATCTCGGCTTGGTCCGGAGTAACCAGAAGGGTAACCACCGGCGCGTTGATCGCCTGACCACGGGGATCGGACTGAATGGTTTGACCCGCGCTGAGCACGGTGATGTCCTGCAGAACCGTTGTGGTCATCGTCGCGCTTCCATCGGAGGGTGGACGGCCCGTGACCAGGACGTCGACGTGCATGCCCGGCAGCACGAATCCGGCGACGCCGACGACTTCATTCACGCGAACCGAGACCGCGCGCATGCCGACGGGAATGACGGGGGCCAGGCCGTGACCGCTGCCTCGGGCCGCCAGCCGGCCATCCAGCAGAGGCTCGTCCAGCAGGATGTTGCTCACCACGGGCCGGTCAATCACTTCTTCCGGCTTGGAAAAACCGCCCTTGGGAAATGCAACTACCGGGAACTTGGCGATTTTGATGTCGTCCGGTTTCACGGTAACGCCCACGGGCAGCGGCTTGGCCGCGACGACGACTTCCTGCATGTCGGTCTGCTCGGCCTTTTTCGGAGCCCCGGCCCGCGCCGACATCTGGTAGAAAATGCTCGACACCACCAGGGCGAACACCAGACTTACTCCAAGAACAGTTAAAAACCTTCGGTCCATTGCTTTTTCATCTCCTCATTCGGTGACTGCCTCAAACTCCCGAGAACAGCGTCAACCACGCGCCCATTACGATCGCCGGGGCGTAAGGAATCGCCGCCGGTGCCTTGCCCGTCTCCGCGTTTTTTCCGCGTCTGCGCAAAGCGCTGCATCCAAGTACTGCCACAGCCAGCACGCCTCCAAAAATCGCTGCCAGCAAAGCGGCAGGCAAGAGACGTCCGATTCCGAGGATGGCCCCGAAGCCGGCCATTAACTTCACGTCCCCGCCACCCATGCCGCCAAGTATGTAAAAGATCAGAAATACGAAAAAACCTGCCACCGCTCCCAGCAGCGCCGAGCCGGCACCGCGCCATCCTGCAGTCAGGGCATGGCAGGCGATCCCGCCCGCCAGCGCCGTCAAGGGAAGCCAGTTGGAAATCGTGCGCCGAAGCAGATCCTCGGCTGATGCGACAAGGCCGACAAAACCTGCCAGCCACATCTCTGCACCGCTCCAAGCCATGGCGCTGATTTCCGGCATCCTATTCGTTCCCCCCATCGACGACCGGCCAGCCTTGAGCTGAATGCTCATTGCCACCGGCAAACGCTCTCACACGATCCCGCATTTCCTTGTTTAGAAAGAGCCCGGAACCATTGCCAAGACTGCCCGGCGTTGCCATCCCCACGGCCCCCGGTCTGGCATGCATCATTGCCGCGGATTTCGACATCAGCCCGGGCGCGGCGAAACCGGACCGCAGGGCGAACACACCCAGTGGCGTACCGGAGGGCAGGCTCCAGACCTGCTCGACCGGCTTGGTCATGGAATCCCTCTTTTTCCGGGAAACGCCCGAGGCTTCCTGAATGCGACGACCCGCCTTCATTTCAATGAGTTCTCCCTTAGAAAATTCGGATGGTTGTGAAGTTTCCATTAGTCCGGGGTAGATATTTTTTCCGCCAGCCTCCCCATTGGCCGCCGTAACCGGCTTAACTCGCTCAAACAACAGAGCTTTTCCGCCATCCTCGACCATCGCCCAGCCAGCGTCCTCTTTCAGTAAAGTCGATAACCCCATTTCCGGCGGAAGCAGGACCATTTCCAGCTGATGCTTGTCGAGCAGTTGTCTCCAGCGCCAATGTCCGTGCATCAGTTCCACGTACTCCCGGCCCAACTCCTGTCCATAAAAGTCGCTCCGGCCATCGAAAAAGACCCTTTGCACGGGGTAATGGCGGTAAATGAGGTAATCGGCCCACTGATCGGTGGTAAAGATACGCGCCGCCTGAATGCGATGCTTATGCCGCGCCACGGTGGCAACAGGGAATTTCTCCTCGGGATAGTCGGCAGGCCAGACGACGCGATCCATCCACCACAGGGAGGCGACGAACACCAAGGGCCACAGGCTGTTCCAGGCGAACTTCGGCCTGACGTCGCCCGACATCGCGTCCAATATCTTCCGCACGCTGGCCTTTCCGGCCGGCGCCACCCACTGATCCCACAACCGGCTCAACTCCAGGGCCAGTATCGGCGCCGCCACCGCCGAGAAGACCGTAATGTGGCGTACCGCGCCCAGCGCCTGGTGCGCCCAGAACAGAATCCAGAGCGCCTCGGTAATCCTGCGCCGGCTCAGCAATGACCAGCAGGTAACAAGTCCGGCGAAAAGCAGCAATTCAAACTGCAGCACATTCTCATTGCGGAATTTCGGAGATTGAAACTCCATCACGACGTCGCGTATCCAGTCCGAGCGCAGATAGGAAGCTATGTGGACGTGCAGCTGCCAGCCGTAGGGATTCAGCAAGCTGGCGGCGACGCAAGCGGCCGTAAGCTTCAGATAACGAATCACTTTGCCCCAGCCGCCGCCTTCCAGCGCGGTTCCCGCCGTAAGCATCCCGAGCATCGCGATCAAGGCCAGGAATCCGCCGTGGAGGTTGGTCCAAACCCCCGTCAGCGGCGCCAGGGCCCAAATCAGCTTGCCCGGGTTCTGCCGGTCCCGCTGGATGATCCACACCGACACCGGCACAAGCACGAGCGTGAACAGGTGCGGGCGCGCAAGGAAGTGGATCGAGCTTGCCCCCGTGGTCAGAAGCGCCACGGCCAGCGCAAGCAGCAGATTAGTCCCGCCCCAGAGCATATAGCGGAACAAGATGATGCAGTAAGAGACGATCAGCACGCCAGCGAACAGAACCAGGGCCTTCAGTCCGCCCGCCTGATGCAGCAGCGCATAGATCACGTCGGCGCCCCACTCCCAGGCGAACCACGGCTGGCCTTGCTTGGTAAAGGAAAACGGATCCAGTTTCGGGACAGTGCCTGTAGCCAGAATCTGCTCACCCGTGCGGATGTGCCAGCCGCTGTCGCCATCGGCCAGCAACCATGTCCAACCGGCGGGGCCGGAGAGAAACAGCCATACAACCAGGGCGATAAACAGGCAGTCGGTAAACGAGGGTGTCAGAAGGGCCCGCAGACCTCTGGCCTTGGCGCTGCCAGCAGGCGCTGTCAAGGCGGGCGTGAGCGTAGCAGTGCTCATGGCCGGCCCGAACCCGACATTCCGCCTCCGGCGGCCTGACTCCCGGCAACAGGAGCCGAACGGCCCGCCTGCTTCCGCGGAGCGGCCCGAGCCTCCACCTGGGCGGCCTCCTCGAGCAGGCGGTCCGCCAGGAGGCTTAGCTCATGCCGGTCGCGAACACCGGTCTTTTCGAAGATGTGCATCAAATGCACCTTCACGGTGCCGGGTGTGATCCGCATGCTCGCCGCGATCTCACGGTTCTTCAGGCCGCACTTCAGCAGAGCCATCGCCTCCCGCTCACGCTGCGTCAGCCGCATCGCCAGATGCTGGTCCTGATGCCCCGATGCCGCGCCGGAATCGGGGCTCCAGATGCGGCCGGCGGCGGCGGCGCGGAAACAGTCCAGCAGGGAACTCACCGGACGGTTGCGCTCCAGGAAGGCGAAGATGCCGCCTTGACGCGCCATGCGCTGATCGGCCGGCGAGAGTTCGCGCGTCCATAGGATGACGCGCGTTTCCACGGCCGCCCTGCGGAGATCGGCGAGTACTTGAAATAGAGTGCGCAGCCCGAAGGACTGATCCACCATGAACAGATCCGGCCGCAGCCGGACCACCTGCTCGGTCACATTATGTGGATCGGCGGAGTACCCCAGAAAGTTCAGTCCCGGGCAGGATTCCAGCGCACGAGAAAGCCCTTCCCCAAGAAGAGGTTGCTCGACAAATGCATACAGGGTGGCAGCCTGCGGCGCGCTGGTTTGCACAAGAATATCCCGTGCTCATCCATCGGCCAAACCGGCGCCAAAGAATAGAGGCTACTCTTCGGAGATCTCCCGCACCTCTCCGAACTTCTTCAATACGTCGCGAATCTTGCCCGCATCGCCCACCGCCACGATCTGCGCATTCTCGCGCGGTACGTAGGCCGACCCGGCCCGGGCCACGTCCTCGGCGGTGATCTTCATGATGTTCTCCGGGTACCGGTCCCAGTAATCGGCCGGGAAGCCGTATTCCCGTTGCATCAGCACCTGTCCCAGCAGGCTCGAGGAGCTTTCCAGGCCCAGCGCGAAATTGGCAACTAGCGCCCGCTTTGCTCCGTTCAACTCCTCCGGCGGCACCGGCTTGGCGGCGATCTCGAAGAACTCCTTGAGTAACTCCTCCAGCGCCGGGCCAGTCACCTCCGTCCGCACCGACGTCGCCGCCTCAAAGTGGTTGCGGTAGCGCGTCGCCGAGAAGGAACTGCGGATCCCGTAGGTGTACCCCTTCTCTTCCCGGATGTTGCGGAACAGCCGCGACGCCGGACCCTGCCCGAGCACGCGGTTCAGCACCGTGCAAGAGTAATAGTCTGGACTCAAGCGGTCAATCGCGCGGTTGGCCACCAACAAGTATGTCTGGACCGAATTCGGCCGGTGGATCAGCGTAACGGATCGTTTGCCGATCGGCTCGCGCACGGGCAGCTTCGGCGTCTCCACCCCCGGCCCCTTCCAGCCGCCCAGGTATTTTTCCAGCGCCGGCAAAAGCTGCTTCAGCGTCACGTCGCCGGAGACGCCCAGCACGGCGCCGGCCGGCGTGTAGCGGCCTTGGTAGAAATCGGCCAGATTCTCCCGCGTCAGCTTGCGGACCGCCGCCGGCGTTGAGGCGATGACCGAGCGAGCATCGCCCGCATAGAGGATCTTCATCATCTCCTGATCGGCTAGAAACGACGGCTGCGTCCGCATCTGCTGCAGTGCCGTCAATTGCCGGCTCTTCCAGTTGTCCAGTTCGTCCTGGGGGAAACTCGGGTTCAACAGTACATCGGCCGCCAGCGCCAGCGACGGCTCCAGATTCTCCGCCAGCATGCTCATCCGCACGTGCGTCGTGCGCGAGCCGAACCCGGCTTGCGCGCTGAGCGACGCTCCGATCCCGGCCAACTGCTCCGCGATCTGACGCGCCGTCCGCGTCTTGGTTCCCAGCCGGATCATATCGGCGGTCGCATCGGCCAGACCCGGCAAATCGGCCGGATCCGACAAACTGGACGCCGGGATCACGACGTCCATAAACACGAGCGGCGTGCGGTGATCCTCCATCACCAGCACCGTCAGCCCGTTCTTCAGCTTCCCCTCGGCCGCCTTGGGCAGCTTCACCCGGAGGATTTCATTCGAGACCGGAGCCTTGCCCTTCAGCACCACACCCTTCAGCGATGTCAGCTCCTGCCCCTCCTGGGCAAGCGCCAGACCGGCAAACGCCAATGTCAAAACCTGCATCCGGCGCTTCATTGTTTTCCTCCTGACTTTGCTCCTGACTTTGTTGCCGCCGCGGCCGGCACGGTGACGATCACCGTGCGGTTGGCCTGCTTCCAGTGCGTCTTCACGGCTGCCTGAATCTGCGGCGCCGTCACCGCCATGCGCTCGGCGTACAGCCTGTTCAGGCGGCCGGGATCGTTGTAGAGCACGGCGTCATCGGCCAGCCGGATCGCCCTGCCGAGCGAACTGGCCCTGGAACCGGCCGCCGACCGCCGGATCATGCTACGGGCCCTTTCCAGCTCGTTCTCCGTCACCGGCTCGGCATGCATCCGCGCGATTTCCTCGCTGATGTGCGACTCCACTTCCTCCACCGTCTTGCCAGGCCGAACAATCGCGATAAGCCGGTATAGCCCCGGCCCCATGCGTTCATCCACGAACCCGAACACCTGCGCCGCCACCTGCTTTTCCCGCACCAACTTCTGATAGAGCCGCGAGCTGTCGCCGCTGCTCAGGATCGCCGCACCCAATTGCAGCGCCGAGGTGTCGGCATGATTGCCCGGCGAAATGCGGTACACCATGTCGATCCGAGACAGCCGAGCCAGCCGGTCCTCGATCCGCTCCCGCCGCTCGGCCTCCTGCGGTTTCTCGGAAAGATCCACCTTCTGCGGCGCCTCCTGCCTGGGAATATCGCCGAAAAACTTCTTCACTTTCTCGAGCGTCGTCTTTGTGTCCAGATCCCCAACCAGCGCCAAAACGGCATTATTCGGGGCGTAATAAGTGCGGAAGAAATCGTGCACATCCTCCACCGAGGCCGCGTCCAGATCCTCCATCGAGCCGATCACGGAATGCTTGTAGGCGAAGTTGTCATAGGCCAGCTCCGTGATCCGCTCATTGCTGCGTCCGTAGGGCTGGTTGTCCATCCGCAGACGCCGCTCCTCCTTGACCGCCTGCCGCTGGTTTTCCAGATTCTCCTTGGTCACCTCCAGCGAGCGCATGCGGTCCGCCTCGAGAAACAACGCCAGATCCAGCTGGTTCTTCGGCAGAACCTCGAAGTAGAGCGTGCGGTCCGTATTCGTCGTCCCGTTCATGCTGCCGCCGTTGTTGTAAATGAGGAAGAAATGTTCGCCCGCCCCGACATTCTGCGACCCCTTGAACATCATGTGCTCGAAAAGGTGCGCGAAGCCGGTCCGCCCGGCCCGTTCATCCTTGGAGCCGACAGCGTAGCTGACCGCGATGCCGAAAATCGGCGCATGGCGGTCCTCGGCGATCAGCACGCGCAGCCCGTTTTCCAGCTTCGTATCGGTGAAGCGAACCGGCGGTATCGCGGCCGGCGGCGCCGCCAGTGCTGAGCCGGCGAGTGTAAGTAAAAGAAGCAGTGGCCTCATATTTCCTCGTTGTAATTACAACTTATCCAGCGCCTGCTGGAAATCATCCAGCAGATCCTTCCAATCCTCGATCCCCACCGACACGCGCACCAGTCCGTCGGTCACGCCCGCCGCCTCCAGTTCCTCCACCGGCAGAGGCGAATGCGTTGTCGTCTTCGGGTGGCATACCAGTGTCTCGACGCCACCGAGCGATACTGCGTTACGCCCGATTTGTAAATGCCTCAGGAAATCGAACGCCGCCGCCTTCGAGCCCAGATCGAGCGACAGGATCCCGCCGGGAAACTCGCACTGCGCATCGCGAATCCGGATCTGCTCGGGGTCGGTGAACAGCGTCGGATACAGCACCCGGCGCACCTTGGCGTGCCTGGCCAGCCGCTCGGCGATCCGCTGCGCGTTCTTCGAGGCACGGTTCATCCGGAGCATCACGGTGGGCAGGCGGCTGTCGAGCAGCCAGCACTCATCCGGCGGCAGAATGTTGCCGAACATGATCCGGCTGGCCTTCATCTGCTCAATGAGAGCCGTATCGCGCGCCAGCGCGGCGCCCGCCAATAGATCGCTGAATCCGGACAGATATTTCGTCGCCGAATAGAGCACCAGATCGGCCCCCACCATGAGGGGATGCTGAAACGCCGGGCCCAGGAACGTATTGTCCACCATCACCAGTGCGTGCGGGTCGCGCTCATGCGCCTTTTGCGCCGCCAGGCCGATATCGGACATCCGCAGCGTTGGATTGGCCGGCGTCTCCACCAGCACGATCCGCAGATTCGGAACTGTGCAGATCAGATCCTCCAAGTGTTTGGTATGGCCGGCTGGGACGGGAAATCCCTTGATCCCGATCGGCTCCAGGAATTGATGAATCAAGTGCTGCGTGCCGCCATAAAGCGGCACCGTATAAACAATGCTGTCGCCGGGGCGGGCAAAGGTGACCAGCGCCGTCATGATCGCCGCCATGCCGGAATTGAACACCGCCGCCGCCTCGGCTCCGCTTTCGAGCGGAACAATCTGGTCTTCGAGAATCTCCGCGTTCGGATGATTTATGCGCGCATAAATCAGGCCGACATCTTCTCCTTCGGCCTGCCGGGAACGGCCCGTTGCCACCGAAAACGCCCTTTCGGCGGCCTCCGGCGTCGGAAATACATAAGTCGAGCTGCGGAACACGGCCGGACGGGCCGAGCCCAGCGATAATCGGGGATCATAACCGCGGGTAAGCACCATCGTGCTGGCGCCGAGTCGCTTCTCCGCGGAGTCTTTTCGATCACTCATAAGTCTTTATCCGTCTTCAGTGTAGTATGCCACCGGGGAGTACGATGATTCCCCAATTGCAACCCGCACGCCAGTTCCTGCATCATAATAAGAAAGAAAGGGGAGTAGATCACCCCTGATCGGGCCCGCGCGGCCGTCAATACGGTTGGAAATCCAATCCGGCCCGCGGCGCGGTGGCGTTTCGCAATGTGGCGCCCCCGGATCCAGACCTTTCGTGGCCCGCCGGGCTGCGGAAGGCTTTTCTTTTTCGCAGGCCAGGGCCGGAAAGGTCCGTGACTTGCTATGAACAACCCCATCCTATTCCCCTTTGAACAATATTGGTGGTTCTACGCCGCCTTCACTCTCTTCGTCCTCGCGATGCTCGCGCTCGATCTCGGCCTTTTCCACCGCAAATCCCACAAGATCACCCTGCGGGAATCCACCATCTGGACCATCGTCTGGATCGCGCTGGCTGGAATTTTCAACGCCGGTCTTTACTTCTGGGCCTCTTCGCAAGTCGGCCCGGAGGCCGCGCGCACGGTATCGCTCGAATTCCTCGCCGGCTACTTGATTGAAAAAGCCCTCAGCGTCGACAACATCTTCGTCTTCGTCGTCGTGTTCAGCTACTTCAACATCCCCGGCCTTTATCACCACCGCGTGCTGTTCTACGGCATCCTCGGGGCACTGGTTTTCCGCGCGCTCTTCATCGCCGCCGGCGCCGCGCTGTTCCAGTACCACATCGTCGTATGGATCTTCGGCATCCTCCTCATCGTTACCGGCGTCAAGATGATGATCAAGCCGGAAAAACATGTCGAACCGGACAAGAATCCCATGGTCCGGCTGTTCCGCCGCTTCATCCCGGTCACCGACGAGCTCCAGGGCGAACGCATGCTGGTGTACCGCCACGGCCGCTACTGGGCCACGCCGCTGCTGCTTTGCCTGTTCTTTGTCGAGTTTACCGACGTCATCTTCGCCCTCGACTCGGTGCCGGCCATCTTCGCGCTCACACGCGAGCCGCTGATCGTATTCACCTCGAACATCTTCGCCATACTCGGCCTGCGTTCGCTCTATTTTGTGCTGGCCGGCGCGGTGGAAAAGTTCCACCTCATCCACTATGGGCTTTCGCTGGTACTGGTCTTTGTCGGCCTGAAGATGGTCTGGCTGAACCCGGCCTTTGACGGCAAATTCCCGATCGGCATCTCGCTCGCTATCATCGCCACCTTGATCGGGGGCAGCGCCGGCCTATCACTGCTATTCCCCAAGAAGGAAACCGAGCCGCTGGTCACTCGCCAGGACGAGGCCGCCTGAGCTTGGCGATTCCGTCCCGCGCGCCGCGCGCGATCGCCACCGCAAGCTCCCGCTCTTGGCCGGGTTCCCACGTAAAGCTACCGCCCCAGGCCTTGCGGTCTAGATCCGGCTGAAACAGGTGGGCTGTCATGGTCCCGCCACGAACCGCAAGCGCCACCACGGTCTCCGCCTTCAGCGCCCGCCTAATCTCCTCCAGCGGCTTCCCTGTTAGCGGAGACACCACCGGCCATGCCACCACCACAAGTCCTTCCTCGCGCGCCAGCTCGATCGAAACCAGTTCCGCCAGTTGCGCTGCCTCCCCCGATACCGGCGCCACCGCCATCCACTTGTTTGAAGAAGAAACCTTACGCGCTCCCCCCGCCCGAACACCTCCACACCCACCAGGTACTCCTTGATCTGGTCCCCTTCCCCGTTCAGCGCCCGCTCCACGGTGAACTCCGGAAATTGCCGCAGCCGCCCCGCGTGCACGAACAACTGGCCCAACTCCCATTCCCGCAAAGCGGTTGCCGCCGCGCGTCCGGGCTCCCTGCTCGCGATAAACATCGCCAAACACCACTGATTACACGCCGGGCCGTGTGAATGCAGCATAATTTTAGTTCATGCGGCCCGATCAAACCGTGCCGAAACTGGTCGAGATTCCGCCGCGCCTCGACGATCCCGCCCTGTTCATCAACCGCGATCTCAGCCTTCTCGAATTCCAGCGCCGCGTGCTCGAAGAGGCCCGGGACCCCGCTAACCCCCTGCTCGAACGCGTGAAGTTCCTCTCCATCGTCGGCTCCAACCTTGACGAGTTCTTCATGGTCCGTGTCGCCGGACGCAAGCAGCAGATCGCCGCCGGCATTGTCGAACTCGGTCCCGACGGCAAAAGCCCCGCCGCACAGCTGCGCGTTATCCGCGAAGAGGTCAGCCGGCTTCTGCAGGATGCGCGCCGCTTCCTGGACGAGGGCCTTCTGCCGGAACTGGCGAGCGCCGGGATCCATGTGGACCCCTATCTCAGCCTCAGCGAAACCGAGAAGGCCCATACTCACCGCTTTTTCCGCGATGAGGTGCTTCCCATCCTCACACCGCTCGCGCACGATCCGATGCGCCCCTTCCCGCATATCGGCAACCTCAGCCTGAACCTTGCTGTCCGCCTCCGGGACCTGAACGGCAAGACCCAGTTCGCCTTCGTCAAGATTCCCGAGACTCTTCCCCAGTTGGTCCGCGCCAGCGGACGCGGCCGCACCGTCAAACTGGTCTGGCTGGAACAGTTGGTTCAAGCCCATCTCGACGAGCTGTTCCACGGTCATCAACTGCTGGAATCCAGCGCGTTCCGCGTCACCCGCGACGCCGAGCTCGACATCCAACAATGGGAAGCCATCGATCTGCTGGATCGCGTCGAGGAAAGCGTGCGGCGCCGCCATTTCGGCACGGTCGCACGGCTGGCCGTGGAACACAACATGCCGGAGGAATCCCTGGCCATCCTCACCTCGAACCTCAAGAACGTCGAGCCCGCCGACGTCTACCGCCTCCCCAGCCCGCTCGGCCTCCGCCGCCTGTTCGAGTTGTGGAAGCTGGACCGCGAAGAGCTGCACGATCCGCCCTTTTACCCGCGCTCACCGAAATCGCTCCGCACACCGGCCACGGACCTGTTCCAGGCCGCCAAGCGCGGCGACATCCTGCTCCACCACCCCTTTGAATCCTTTGAAACCGTCGTCTCCTTCATAGAGCAGGCCGCCGAAGACGAGGCGGTGCAGGCCATCAAGATGACGCTCTACCGCGTCGGGCCGCAATCGCCCATCGTCAACGCACTGCTCCACGCCAAGAGGCGCGGCAAGCAGGTGGCCGTCGTCGTCGAGCTCATGGCCCGCTTCGACGAGGAAAGCAACATCGGCTGGGCGCGGGCTCTGGAAAGCGCCGGCATCCACGTGATCTATGGCCTCACCGACTACAAAGTCCACGCCAAGATTGCCCTCGTTGTCCGCAAAGAAGGCCGCAAGCTGGTCCGCTACGTCCATCTCTCCTCCGGCAACTACAACATCGTCACTTCGAGAATCTACACCGACATTGGAGTCATCACCGCGCGTGCCCACCTTGGCGCCGCCGCCGGCGACTTGTTTAACTTCCTCACCGGCCACTCCGCCAAAACCGACTTCCGCAAGTTGCTCGTCGCCCCCGTGAAGATCCGCGAACGCATGCGCCGCCTGATCCGCCGCGAAATTGCCCACGCCGCCATGGGCAGCCCGGCACGCCTCATCTTCAAGATGAACGCCCTCGTCGACAAGGAGATGATTCAGCTCCTTTATATGGCTTCACAAGCCGGCGTGGAAGTGGACCTGCTTGTACGCGCCATGTGCTGCCTCCGCCCCGGGATCCCCGGCATCAGCGACAATATCCGCGTCACCAGCATTGTCGGCCGATTCCTGGAGCACAGCCGCGTTTACTACTTCCTTAACGCCGGCGAAGACGAACTCTACCTCGGCTCGGCCGACCTGATGCCGCGCAACCTCGACCGGCGCGTCGAAGTGCTCTTCCCGGTTGAGGACCACAAGATCGCCACCCGGCTGCGTGACGAGATCCTTGCCACCTATCTGGACGACAACGTCAAGGCGCGCCGGCTCGCCGCCGACGGCACTTATTCCCGCCTCACCGGCAACATGCCTTTCAATAGCCAGGACGCCCTCCTCGCCGGTGAGTCCCGCCGCGGCTAAACCGCTCATTCGTTCCGTAGTGCCATCACCGGATCCACACCCGTCGCGCGCCCCAGCCCGCCGAATACAGCCGCCTGGAACCGCGGGCTGGTGTTGGATTCACCCAGCCTGCCTTCCAGCGTGCCAAGGCCCGCCAGCGGCTGCTGCGGATCCAGGCTCGCCGCGATGGAGGCCACGAGACCGAGCAGCTTCTCCGGTTCCTTCGTTTTCACCGCGAAAGGAAACGTGCGTGCCCCGGAACCACTTCCTTCCAGCACCGTACGCGCGGCCTGCGGTAGCTCAATCAGCAGAACAAAGCCGACGGCCCCAAACAGGATCCACAGAATCCGCCGCAACTTCGCATCCACCAAAGCATCGCCGATCGGATCCACGGTGATCGTTGGAGCGGTCGCCGTTGCCACCCGTTGCGTATCCTGACGGGCATGATCCAGCGTGACTCCTGGCTTGAGCCGCGCCACAATCTTCAGTGTTCAGCCCGATCGCCAGCGCGATCGTGCTCCAATCACTACAATCGCGAATCTCGCGTTACCGCGCAGGACCCGCAGAGTAAACCGAACATCATGACCTAGCTGACCAACCCAGGTTGTTCTCCACATAGTGACACTCACTGAACATCATCCTTCACTAGACGCTCCTTCTCAAATAAATCCTCCCTGAGCTACGATAAGGGGCATGCCACGCAACGTGCGCTGTTCGCTTATTCAAGCCGCCAACGCTCTCGCGCCCGACCGCCCGCTCCAGCGGATTAAGCAGGCCATGATCGACAAGCACCTCGGCTACATCAAGCAGGCCGCCGAGGCCGGCGCGCAGATTGTTTGCCTTCAGGAAATCTTCTACGGCCCCTACTTCTGCGCCGAACAGCAGACACGCTGGTATGACTTCACCGAAGCTGTTCCCGATGGGGAAACCACGCGCCTGATGCAAGAGCTGGCGCGCAAGCATTCGATGGCCATTATCGTTCCGGTTTATGAGAAAGAGCAGGAGGGCCTCTTCTACAACACCGCCGCGGTGATCGGACGCGACGGCGCCTACCTGGGCAAGTACCGCAAGACGCACATCCCGCACGTGGCTCCGGGATTCTGGGAAAAGTTTTACTTCCGCCCCGGCAATCTCGGCTATCCGGTCTTTGATCTTGGCTTCGCGAAGATCGGCGTTTATATCTGCTATGACCGCCATTTCCCTGAAGGCGCGCGGGCACTCGGTCTGAACGGGGCCGAAATCGTCTTCAACCCCTCGGCCACTGTCGCCGGGCTCAGCGAATATCTCTGGAAGCTCGAACAGCCCGCCCACGCCGTCGCCAACGGCTACTTCGTCGGGGCCATCAACCGCGTCGGCACCGAGGCCCCCTGGAACATCGGCGAATTCTACGGCACCAGCTATTTCTGCGACCCGCGCGGCTGCATCTTCGCAGAATCGCCACGCGATAAGGACCACGTCCTCACCGGCGACCTCAACCTCGATCTCATCGCTGAGGTCCGCTCCACCTGGCAATTCTTCCGCGACCGCCGCCCCGACATGTACGACTCGCTCGTGAAGGCGTAACCCGATGCCCTCCCTCAACCGCCAGGAAATCGCCGGGCATTTCGCCGAAATTCACCCGCCATTCACGCAGCAGGCCGCCCTCGCCGAGGCCAACCGCTGCCTGTTTTGCTTCGACGCGCCCTGCACCATCGCTTGCCCCACGCACATCGACGTCCCCGGCTTCATCAAGAAGATCTCGACGGCCAACCTGCGGGGCTCCGCGCTCACCATACTCGACTCGAACATTCTCGGCCTCAGTTGTTCCCGCGTCTGCCCCGTCGAGGTGCTGTGTGAAGGCTCCTGCGTGCTGCACCGCTATAATCAGCGACCCATCGAAATCGGCCGCCTCCAGCGCCACGCCATGGATCATTTCTATGACACCGGAGCCAAGCTTCCCGTGCGCAACCGCAAGCCGCGGATGCGCAGCATCGCCTGCGTCGGCGCCGGACCCGCCTCCCTGGCCTGCGCCGCTGAGTTGGCGCGGCGCGGCTATTCCGTCACCGTCTTCGATAGCCGCCCCTACGCGGGCGGACTCAATACCTATGGCGTCGCCGAGTATAAGCTTCGCCCCGACGATAGTCTCAAGGAAGTCGAGCTGGTCCACTCGCTTGGCGTCACCTTCGAACTCAACACCGAGGTCGGCGTTTCGGTGCCGCTGGAAACTCTCGAGCAGGTCTACGATCTCATCTTTCTCGGGCTTGGTCTCGGTCCCACGGAATCGCTAGGACTGAAGGGCGTAGGCGTCAAAGGCGTGGTTGACGCGCTCACGCTCATTGCCGACTACAAGACCGCAGGCAACATCCAGATTGGCCGCCGCGTAGCGGTGATCGGAGGAGGCAACACCGCCATCGACGCCGCCTGCGCCGCCGCACGTCTCGGCGCCGAAGAGGTCCTTATCCTCTACCGGCGCGGCCGCGATCAGATGCCCGCCTTCGAGTTTGAATTTGAGCGCGCGCAATCCGACGGCGTCCGCTTTCATTGGCTCACCGTGGCCCGCTCCGTCAAGACCGGCGGCGACGGCCGCGTCACCGCGCTGGAATGTGTCCGCATGGACCTCGGCGCGTCCGACGCCTCCGGCCGACGCGCCCCTACCGCTATCGCGGGCTCCGAATTTCTCTTGGAGTGCGACATGGTCATCCCCTCCATCGGCCAGACGCGACTGGTGGAGTTTCTCTCGCGCTGCCGCAACGTCGAACTCCGCGACGGCTGCGTCGTCACAGACCCGCACACCGGCCGCACCACCAACCCCATGTTCTACGCCGGCGGCGACTGCGTCAACGGCGGCCTCGAAGTGGTCGATGCCGCCGCCGGCGGTAAGCGCGCCGCCATCGCCATGGCCGCCCACCTGGAGGAACAACATGGCTGATCTCTCCACAAAATTCGCCGGTATCCGCTCCCCCAATCCCTTCTGGCTCGCCTCCGGACCGCCGGCCAACTGCGGCGAACAGGTGATGCGCGCCTTTGACGCCGGCTGGGGAGGCGCCGTGTGGAAAACCCTCGGCGAACCGATCGTCAACGTCAGCTCGCGCTACTCCTCCGTCGATTGGAACGGCCAGCGCATGATGGGCCTCAATAACATCGAGCTGATCACAGACCGCCCGCTTGATGTCAACCTCCGAGAAATCGCCGAGGTCAAAAAGCGCTACCCCAATCACGCCGTCATCGCCTCGCTCATGGTGGAATCCAAGCGACAGGCCTGGCACGACATCGTTCGACGCTCCGAAGATGCCGGCTCCGACGGACTTGAGCTGAACTTCGGCTGCCCCCACGGCATGAGCGAGCGCGGCATGGGCAGCGCCGTCGGCCAGGTACCCGAGTATGCCGAGATGATCACCGGCTGGGTGAAGGAGGCCGCGCGCACGCCCGTACTTGTCAAGCTCACGCCGAACGTCACCGACATCCGCGCCATCGCCCGCGCCGCCAAGCGCGCCGCCGCCGACGGCCTGTCGGCCATCAACACGATCAACTCCATTACCGGCATCGATCTCGACACGCTTGTGCCGCGCCCCTTCGTGAATCACGCATCCTCGCACGGCGGCTATTGCGGGCCCGCCGTGAAACCCATCGCGCTGCACATGATCCAGCAGATCGCCGCCGACCCCGATTCCGCGCTGCCCATCTCCGGCATTGGCGGCATCTCCGGCTGGCGCGAGGCGGCCGAATTCATGCTCCTCGGCGCAGGCACCGTGCAGGTCTGCACCGCCGTGATGCACTACGGCTTCCGCATCGTCGAGGACATGATCGACGGCCTGTCGAACTGGATGGATTCGAAAGGCTTCGCTACGCTCGACGACTTCCGCGGACGTTCGCTCCCCAACCTCACCGAGTGGCAGCACCTGGATCTCAACTACAAGATCATCGCCCGCATTCATCCCGAGAAATGCATCGGCTGCTGCCTTTGCTACGTCGCCTGCTGGGATGGCGCGCACCAGTGCATCCACATGGACCGCGCCGGCAACCGCCACGTCGCACCGCAGACTCTGGAAGCCGAAAGCCGCCGCAGCCTCGCCTTCACGCCCGTCAACGTGCCCGCGCCCGATCCGAACCTCACACCGCCGCACCGCATCCCGCGCGTGGATGAGGAGGAATGCGTCGGCTGCAACCTCTGCATGCTGGTCTGCCCGGTCGACGGCTGCATCACCATGGAGCGCGTCGATAACGGTTTACCGAGCCAAAGCTGGAGCCAGCGCATGGGAGAATCCCGGTGAAAACACTCATCCGTGGCGGAGCAGTCGTAACCGCCGAATCCACCATCCCCGCCGACGTCCTCATTGAGAACGAAACCATCCGCGACGTCGCCCCCGACCTCCCCGCCAACACCGCCGACCGCGTCATCGAAGCCGCAGGCATGCTGCTGCTCCCCGGCGGCATCGACGTGCACACCCACCTCGACATGCCCTTCGGCGGGACCACTTCGAGCGACGATTTCGAAACCGGCACCCGCGCCGCGGCGTTCGGCGGCACCACGACCTTGATCGACTTCGCCATCCAGGCCAAGGGCACGAAGATGCGCGACGCCCTCGACATGTGGTGGAAGAAGGCCGATGGCAAGGCGTGCATCGACTACGGCCTGCACCTGATCGTCACCGACTTGCCGGAGGCGGGCCTGGAGGACATGGACTCGATGGTCGGCGAAGGTGTCGCCAGCTTCAAGCTGTTCATGGCCTATCCGGGCGTGCTCATGGTCGACGACGCCACCATCTTCAAGGCCATGAGCCGCACCGCCAAGAACGGCGCGCTCGTCTGCATGCATGCGGAAAACGGCGGCGTTATCGACGTGATCGTTCAGCGTGCGCTCGCCGAAGGCAAAACCGCGCCAATCTATCACGCGCTGACGCGTCCCGCTACAGCGGAGGCCGAGGCCGTGAACCGGGCGATCGCGATGGCCGAGATGGCGGGTGCTCCGGTGTACATCGTGCACCTTTCATCGGAAGATGCGCTGAACAAGGTGCGCGAAGCGCGCGACCGCGGGCTTCCGGCGTTCGCCGAGACCTGCCCGCAGTATCTGCTGCTGTCCGTCGATGAACTTGCCCGGCCCGGTTTTGAAGGAGCGAAGTATGTCTTCACGCCGCCGCTGCGGGAAAAATCGCACCTGCCGAAGCTTTGGGACGGGTTGAAGCACGATCATCTGCAAGTGGTCTCCACGGACCATTGTCCGTTCTGCTTTGATGACCAGAAAGCCCTCGGGCGAGACGACTTCACCAAGATCCCCAACGGCGGCCCCGGCATCGAGAACCGCCTTCAGCTCATCTACCATCACGGCGTGAATCAGGGCAAGATTTCGCTGAACCGCTTTGTGGAGGTGATCTCCACCTCGCCGGCGCGCATCTTCGGCCTCTATCCCAAGAAAGGCCTCATCGCTCCCGGCTCCGACGCCGACATCGTCATCTGGGACCCGAATGCCGAACACACCATCTCCGCCAAGACCCATCACATGCGCGTCGACTACTCCATGTTTGAAGGCTTCCAGGTCACCGGCAACGCGCGCACCGTCCTGCTGCGCGGCAACGTGATTGTCGACAAGGGCAGTTTTCAAGGCCGCCCCGGGGGAGGCCGCTACCTGCGGCGCGCCGCCCGCGGAGGCGCCTGGCAGTGAACCACGACTCGTCGCTCTACAACGAAGATCTCGCTCCGGTCCCGCCCGACCAACGCACATGGGGCGTCTACAACTACGCCGCGCTATGGGTTTCCATGTGCGTCTGCATCCCCACCTACATGCTCGCCAGCGGCTTGATCGCCGGCGGCATGAACTGGAAGCAGGCCGTCGCCACCATTCTGCTGGGCAATCTGATCGTGCTGATCCCGATGCTGCTCAACGCCCATGCCGGCGCGCGCTACGGCATCCCCTTCCCCGTGTTTATCCGCGCGCCGTTCGGCGTCCGCGGCGCCAACGTCCCCGCCATTCTCCGCGCCATGGTCGCCTGCGGATGGTTCGGCATTCAGACCTGGATCGGAGGACAGGCCATACACTCCATGCTCCTCATCGCGTGGCCCGCCGCCGGCCAAGCGCCCGCATCGCTGTGGATCTGTTTCTTCGGCTTCTGGCTGATCAACATGGCCGTCATCTGGCGCGGCATTGAAACCATCCGGTTCCTGGAAGCTGTCAGCGCTCCCTTCATGCTTGCCATCGGCATCCTTCTTCTCTGGTGGGTCACGCAAAAAGCCGGCGGCTTCGGCCCCGTCCTCAGCGCTCCCTCCAAGTTCACAACCAGCGCCGAATTCATGCGCTTCTTCATCCCCTCTCTCACCGGCATGGTCGGCTTCTGGGCCACCGTCGCCCTCAACATCCCCGACTTCACACGCTACGCCACCTCGCAACGCGCCCACGCCGTCGGCCAGGCCATCGCCCTGCCCACCACCATGGCCCTCTACGCCTTCATCGGCGTCGCTGTCACCTCCGCCTCCATCGTCCTGTTCGGCGAACCCGTCTGGGACCCTGTCGTCCTGCTCGGCCGCTTCAACCAGCCCGCCGTCGCCTTAATCGCTCTCATCGCTTTGTTGATCGCCACCCTTACGACCAACGTCGCCGCCAACGTCGTCTCGCCAGCCATCGACTTCTCCAATCTTAGCCCTCGCCTCATCAGCTTCCGCACCGGCGGCATGATCACCGGCTTGCTCGGGATTCTTACGATGCCTTGGAAGCTGCTGTCGGACTTCAGCGCCTACATCTTCGGCTGGCTCGTCGGCTACTCTGCGCTGCTCGGCCCCATTGCCGGCGTCATGATCGCCGACTATTACCTTATCCGCAACTGCCAGCTCGACGTCGCTGACCTCTATCGCCGCCGGGGACTCTATGAGTATTCCAACGGCATTAACTACCGCGCTGTTTTCTCCATGGCAATCAGCGCCGGCATTGCCTTGCTTGGAGCACTCATCCCAGCCTTGCGCCCGCTGTACGACTACGCCTGGTTCGTCGGCTTCACCGTCTCATTCACGGCCTACATTCTCCTCATGCGCCCGGCCTTCGTCGCGCCTGCTGTCGCCGAACGGAACTGATCCCGCGCAACATCGAAGTTTCTCCGCCCCTAAGGACCTCGGCACTGGCGCCCTGCTACCAGACATTGCCGGGCCGATGACGTTCAAGGACGCCCTCGCAGGGAGGGACGCCGGTCTCGCCGCCTCGATCGGGGCGCTCCGCACCGCCCCGCCATAATGTACTGCGCTTACCAGATCCAATCCCGGCCCCCCGCACCGCTTCGCCCCACAGTTGTCTAGACTTAAACCTCAAACACGGATCTCCATACCCTCCTCGAACTGTTGAATAAAGGCGTCGTTACGCGCGATGAACGCGGTATCGCCACTGGAATAACCGGCCCGGATAACTTTCAGCTGGAGCTCCTCAAACCGCTTCACTTGCCGCTCAAGATGGCCGGCTTCATGACTGCATCCGACGCAGAATGCCACCGGGTGGTTCTCCAACATGCTCGTCCAGGTTAGCCCGCGGGAGGGTTCCTCTTCCAGAATGAAATGGCAATGGTCGGTCTCCACCTCCAGATCGATCTTTTTTGAGTCGAGGAACAACATCATCGGAACTCCAGTCGCATACATGAACCGTTTGAACACCTTGTTGCGCATCGATCCCACGTGCGGACCGAGGCTTCGTGCAAACCGGGGGTCCTCGGTTAGTTGCAGGCCTGACAATGCCCCAAGCAGCAGCGGCTTCCCTTTCCCCTTCCAGTGGGCTGGACTGAAATAATCGACCATCAGCCTCTGGATAGCCTGCTCCTCCTCCGCGGTCAGCGCCGATGGGGGAAAACTCGGGCGTTTGCTCTCATCCACCAGATCGTTGATGCATCCGAACACCGCTCCATAACGCTGTTCCGGCGCTCCCCAGGGAAACAGCGAACAGTCGATCCGATGCACCAGCCAGAAGATCATATAGGCCAGCACATTATTCGTGCTGATGCGAATCTCGGAATGCCTGCCTGCCAGCCGCTTCCCGACTGCCTGAGCGGCATAGGCCGTCGAGGATCCCGATTCGAAAAACAGACTGACACCCTCCTCCGCTGAGCCCCTCTTGTAGGCGATCAGCTTTTGCAGGTAAACGTCGGCGAAAAATGCCGCGGCCGCCTCCTTTTCCCCTGGCCGGCCAATAATCCGTGGAACCAGAGCATCAAACTGAGCCATCGCTCCCACGACATCCACAAGGAAGCGGTTGCGAGAGACCGCTTCCAGGGTTTTCGACAGGCTCGTGTCCTTGGGCTCCCGGATCCAGCCCGAGATCCTTTTCTCGGACGCCAGTTTTTCCGCTTCCACAACCGCCCGATACACCATATACTTGCTGAACGCGCGTTCCCCGGTAGAAGAGAACAGCTGGTAAAACCTGTCCTTCTTAACCTGTTCGCGAAAGTCCCACAGGGCCTGTTCGTGACTCAGTTCGCTTCGGAGTTGAGCGGCCCTGCTATCGCACTCCCGGTACTCCCGGCTGTTAGAGGCGTATTTTCTTAGCTCTGTTTCCGCTGCGTCGAGCTCCTTCTGCATTTCGCCCCGTTTTATCTTCACATCGCCATCGTCGAGCAGGAACGGCACTACGATTTTGCCGGATTGCACTGCCATCTCGTATTCCAGGTGCGAGAAACTCTGGTTACTACCCGCCACGATTGCCCCGTATCGAGAGCCGTGGATGACTACATAGATCTGCGCCGCCTGAATGGTTCTCTCGATCACCGCCGGCACAGTGCGGTCCTCAGCGGCGTTTCGTTCCAGCGCGATGGGCATATGACCGCAATCCACCACCACTTCCAGCACCACCCGCCGCTCTTCGGCCAAGTCCTGGAACGTCGAGCTGATAAATACCTGGTATTTCCTTTGTCCGGATTCCCGGCCGGAAACGGAAACTTCGGGGGAGGCCGCCGCTGCTGGGTGTGCCACTCCGAAAATTATATGCTTGCCTGCTCCCGCCGGCAAGCCAATCGAGCGCAGTGTTGTATCGCTTACTGATCCCCAACAAACCAGCCCGCCATCGCGTCAATCGCCCTCATCGCTCTGTTGATCCCCACTCAGGGCAGACAGTAGGCGCATCGCCCCATGAACAGGCTTAGACACCAACGAGGCGGCGAAACAGAACCGCCTCCAGATCCCGCCGCGAGTCCACAACCGCGAGAACATCCGCGCGGTCATTGTGTGCTCGATAGACCAACCGGTAAGGGCCAACCAGGCGCTGCCGGTAATCGGTGATTCCATGCTCTGCCAACTCGGGGACAACCTTTCCGCTCTTGGGCGCGCATCGCAGACTTCCTGCTGCCGTCATGATCCGCGCTCCCATTCGCCGGGCAGCCCCCGGCCGGTCGCGTTCGATGTAATCCAGGATTTCGTGCAAGTCCCGAAGCGCGGCGCGCGACCAGCGCACCGGGATTCTGTTCATTTCTTGCCGCGGCGCCGGATTTCTTCCTCGGCCTGTTCCTGACTCACCCACTGACCTTTGCGAAACTGATCTTCCGATTGGGCGATCAGCTTCAGCATCATCAGAGCGTCTTGGGTTTTCTGGTATGTTTCCACGTCCACGACGACGGCCTTGGGCTCGCCGTTCTGAGTAATGACCACGGGGTTCCGTGTCTGTTGCACCGTGGAAACAAGCTCCGCGGCATGCGTTTTCATATATGTGATCGGCTTCACATCCGACGGGCGCATGGCACTTTTTAGGGTACCGAATTCAGTCCCATGCGGCAAGCCGCGAATTGTTCCAGTAGGTAGTCAGGCTAGACGACGTCGACGCCCATGCTGCGGCAGGTGCCGCGGACGGAGCGCTTGGCGGCTTCCAGGTCGAAGCAGTTCAGATCCGGCATCTTGATCTTGGCGATCTCCTCGATCTGCTTCTCGGTGATCTTGCCCACCTTGTTGCGGTTGGGCTCGGGGGAGCCCTTGGCGAGGTTGACGGCGCGCTTCACGAGCACCGGGACCGGCGGGGTCTTGGTGATGAAGGTGAAGGTGCGGTCGGAGTAGATGGTGATCACCACGGGGATGATCAGGCCTTCCTGGTCCTTGGCGGAGGTCTTGGCGTTGAATGCCTTGCAGAACTCCATGATGTTGACGCCCTGCGGGCCCAGCGCGGTGCCGACCGGCGGGGCAGGCGTGGCCTTGCCGGCCGGAATCTGGAGCTTCACCATCGCGTTCACTTTCTTTGCCATGAATTACCTCTTTAGAATCTCGTTAGGAAATCTTCTCTACCTGCAAAAAGTCGAGTTCGACTGGAGTTGCGCGGCCGAAGATGGTGACCAGCACGCGCAGCGTGTCGCGCTCGTGGTTGACCTCGTCGACTTTGCCCGAGAAGTTGGTGAAGGGGCCTTCGTTGATCCGGACTGTTTCGCCCTTCTCGAAACTGAGTTTGGGACGCGGGCGCTCGGCGGAGCTGGCCTGGCGGTAGAGGATCGAATTGACCTCATCGGCCGTCAGCGGGACAGGATTGTTGCCGCCGCCGACGAAGCCGGTCACGCGCGGGGTATCCTTCACCGCGTGCCACAGCGTCTCGTTCATTTCCATTTGCACCAGCACGTAGCCGGGATAGAGCAGGCGCTTGCTGGTGACTTTCTTGCCGCCGCGCATCTCGACGACCTCTTCCTGCGGGATGAGGATTTCGCCGATCTGGTCGGCATAGCCGAACGCCTGGGCGCGGCCGCGCAGCGACTCGCGGACTTTCTGCTCAAAGCCCGAATAGGTGTGGATGATGTACCAGTTCATGTTCGGGCGGTCGATGTTGATGGTGGGCTGGCCGGGCGCGGCAGCTTCCCCGGCAGCTTCTGATTCCGAAGCTTCAGCCTCCACGGCTTCGGCTTCCACGGCTTCGGCTTCCGCGGCTTCGGCTTCCACGGCTTCAGCCTCCACGGCTTCGGCTGCCGCCTCCGGCGCGGCGGCCTCGGCGGCCTCCTCCACCGGTTCGGCGTCCTGTTGCGGATCGAGGATCTCTTCGTCCTGCATGGTTGGCACCCCTTAACGGGTAAAGGTCTCGAACACTCTCTGGATGGCGCGGCCCAGAACCAGGTCCACCAGGAAGAAATACCCGGCGAAGGCGAAGACGGCGACCAGCACGACGATGGTGGTGGAGCGTACCTGTTTCCAGTTGGGCCAGGTGACCGCGCGCATCTCCACCTGCAATTCGCCAAAGTACGCCTTCAAGCGGGCGGGCCAGCCGCCGATTTTGGCGGTGACGTTGCCCGCGCTCATGTTTGCAACGCTAGATTCTGCCTTGGCCACGGGTGTAACTCTCCTCGGCCGCGATGGGCCGCGCCCAGGTGGGATGGCAGGGGCGGAGGGATTCGAACCCCCACTCGCGGTTTTGGAGACCGCTGGTCTACCGTTAAACCTACGCCCCTTCAGGCCACATGAGGCGCGGCTGGCAAAGCCAGCCGTCCTTAAACCTATTTTACTTCTCTATGCGATAAATGTTTGCGGCAGAAGCGGCAGAACTTCTTCAGCTCCAGCCGCTCCGTCATGGTCTTCTTATTCTTCGTCGTGGTGTAGTTGCGCCGCTTACACTCGGTGCACTGCATCGTAATAATTTCACGCGGCATAGCCGAACTCCTACTCCATTACCTCGGTGACGGTGCCGGCGCCGACCGTGCGGCCGCCTTCGCGAATCGCGAAGCGCAGCCCCTTGGCCATCGCCACCGGCGTGATCAGCTCCACCGTCAGGTTCACGTTGTCGCCCGGCATCACCATCTCGGTGCCCTCGGGCAGTTGCGCCACTCCGGTCACGTCCGTGGTCCGGAAATAAAATTGCGGCCGGTATCCCTTGAAGAACGGCGTGTGACGGCCGCCCTCATCCTTGCTCAGCACGTAGACCTCGCCCTTGAACTTCGTGTGCGGCTTGATCGAGCCCGGCTTGGCGATCACCTGGCCGCGCTCCACCTCGTCCTTGTCGATGCCGCGCAAAAGCAGGCCGACGTTGTCGCCCGCCCGGCCTTCATCGAGCAGCTTCTTGAACATCTCGACGCCGGTGATCACCGTCTTGCGCGTATCGCGGAAGCCGACAATCTCCATTTCCTCGCCGACCTTGCAGATGCCGCTCTCGATACGGCCCGTCACCACCGTGCCGCGCCCCTGGATCGAGAAGATGTCCTCGATCGGCATCAGGAACGGCTTGTCGATGGCGCGCTCCGGCATCGGGATGTACTCATCCACCGCCTTCATCAGCTCGTCGATCGAGGCTTCCCACTGCGGCTCGCCGTTCAGCCCGCCGAGCGCTGATACCTTCACCACCGGCAGATCGTCGCCCGGGAAGCCGTAGCTCTTCAGCAGCTCGCGCACTTCCAACTCGACCAGCTCCAGCAGCTCGGGATCTTCCACCGCGTCCACTTTGTTGAGCGCGACGACGACGTAGGGCACGCCCACCTGCCGCGCCAGCAGAATATGCTCGCGCGTCTGAGGCATCGGGCCGTCGGTGGCGGCCACCACCAGGATGGCGCCGTCCATCTGCGCCGCGCCGGTGATCATGTTCTTGATGTAGTCGGCGTGGCCGGGGCAATCGACGTGGGCGTAGTGCCGGTTCGGCGTTTCGTACTCCACGTGCGCCACTGCGATCGTTATGCCGCGGGCCTTTTCTTCCGGCGCGTTGTCGATGGAATCGAAGCTCCGGAACTTGACCTTCGGGTTGTGCTTGGCCAGCGTCTTGGTGATCGCCGCCGTGAGCGTGGTCTTGCCGTGGTCAATGTGGCCGATCGTGCCCACGTTCACGTGCGGTTTGCTGCGGTCAAATTTCTCCTTCGCCATAT
>Ga0194128_10000176_pt1 | contig 116924 bp, 110 predicted proteins | sample TA2KigCa65mmetaG_FD_148650 | JGI IMG/M metagenome (GOLD analysis project Ga0194128, IMG submission 148650) | Freshwater microbial communities from Lake Tanganyika, Tanzania - TA2015037 Kigoma Deep Cast 65m | ecosystem: Environmental > Aquatic > Freshwater > Lake | place: Tanzania: Lake...
GAAGTGCGTCCAGGTCGGTGCGCACCATTACCGTCGGTCCCGTTCCGTTTTTCAAAACTCCAACCACGCCGTGGCCCCCTACGTTGGTCGAGACCTCGAGCCCCGCCGATTTCAGCTCCGCGGCGAACCGTTCGGCGGTCTCTTTTTCTTTCAGTGACAGCTCGGGATGGCTGTGCAAGTGGCGATAAAGGCCAAGCAAGTCCGGCAGATTGCTGCGTGCCCAGTCGCGGATCGGCCCGACTCTCGGTTCGGCCGCGTGGGCCGCGGGCAATCCGACCGCGCGGGTCAGTGCGGTTTGTGGCACGGTCGGCAACAGCAAAAGCAGCAGCAGCCGGCTCGCCATTTTCCTGGCGAAACCAACCCGCGGGGAATTGAAAAATTGGCTTGTCAAAATGGGCGATTGCTGCTCTAATCCGCGCATCATTTGGTTCTCCATTTTCATGCGGCCGGTGAGCGACATTTGTCGCTCACCGGCTGTTTTTTTGCGACCATTTTTCGACTTTCGCCGGGAGCCGCGGCTGGCGGATCCCTGCATCTGCGAGGCAAACCGGCAACGCCTGGTTACGTTCCGGTGGAAACCGAATGCGCTGGCGGCGTGGAGAACGACGTGGAAACCGGCCAACCGCCGGTCGCCACCAGTTGCACCAGCGCCGGCACAAACAACCGCACCGCTCGACTGCGGTGGCTGATCACACCCTTCACCGCCGAACTCAATTCTCCAAACGTCTGGTGGTATTCCAGCAGATCAAACAGCGGATCGTAACCGAAACCACCCTGGCCGCCAGGTTCGAACCGGATGCGACCGTGGCATTCTCCCTGGCACCGGATGCGCACGACACCCTGCGGATCGGAAAGGCACATATGGCAAACGTAATGGGCATTGCGTTTTTCCCAAGGCACGTCGGCGAGCGCTTCCAGTAACTTCTGATTGTTCGATGCGTCGGTGGCGGCAGGCCCCGAATATCGGGCGGAATGGACCCCCGGGGCGCCGTCGAGCGCGTCAACCAGCAGGCCGCTGTCCTCGCCCAACACCCAGGCGTGCAGGCGACGAGCCTGCTCGCAGGCCTTCAACGCCGCGTTTTCGGTGAACGTCGAGCCCGATTCCTCCACCACGATCGCGTCGGGGTATTCCGATACCGATCGCAATCGAAACTCGTGGGGCTCCAGCAACTCGACCAGTTCGGCCAGCTTTTTCCGATTATGCGTTCCAAGGACCAGAGTGCGTTGATCTCTCATGGCACCAATGTAGTGCCCGCTCCGAGCGGATAAAAGGCAGCGGTACCGGCCATTGCAATTTATCCGCCCTGGCTCTTAAATGCGGCGGAGGGGAAATCATGCACGATCTGCCACGCGTCGCCGTCACGATGGGGGATCCAGCCGGAATCGGGCCGGAGGTTTGCCTGCATATGCTGTCCCATCCCACGGTCAACGCCGAATGCGTGCCGATCGTGTTCGGCGATGCCGACGTGATGCGTCGCGTCGCAGCTACCTGCAACCTTCCGTTGTCCGCCCAGGTGATGACATCCCATCAATGGCAGATGCATCGTGCCGGGATTCAGGGGCCGACGATTCTGGATCTGGCGGCGATCGACGGAACGACCGTTGTACCGGGGCGAATCACCGCGGAGACAGGGCGAGCCAGTTTCAGGTACGTCGAGGAATCGATCCGTGCCGCGCTGGCCGGCGAAGTGGATGCCGTTTCCACCGGACCGATCAACAAAGAAGCGTTACACATGGCCGGCTACAGATACCCGGGCCATACCGAGATTTTCGCGGAGAAGACCGGCGCGGCGCGTTCCTGCATGATGTTGACCTCCGCCGAGATCACGTGCAGTTTCGTGACGACGCACATTGCCTACCGCGACGTTCCGCAACGGCTCAGCACTGCCCGGATCCTGGAGGCGATCGAACTGACGGATGACGCCCTGCGTCGCTTGCACGGCCGCCCACCGCGCCTGACCGTCTGTGGACTCAATCCGCACGCGGGCGAAAATGGAATCTTCGGCGACGAAGAGCCCCGCGTGATCGTCCCGGCGATCGAGCTGGCACGGGCCAAAGGTATCACTCTCACCGGACCGCTGCCACCCGATACCGCGTTCCTACCGGCACGACGTCGGGAAACGGACGCCTATATCTGCATGTACCACGACCAGGGCCACATCCCACTGAAAATGCTGGCATTCGACACAGCCATCAATACGACCTTAGGCCTGCCGATCATCCGCACCTCGGTCGATCATGGCACGGCACTCGATATTGCCTGGCAGGGCAAGGCAAATCCCCAGAGCCTGTTTGAGGCGGTGACGCTGGCGGCCCGCCTGGCGCCAGTCGGGCACCGATCCCGTGCCGGACAGATGCCGGACCAATACACGATACCGCCGCAACCAGAGATTTCATGATCGTCGTGATCGCGGATGATCTGTCGGGCGCAGCAGAGCTCGCGAATATCGCTCGCCAATCCGGTTTGACCGCCGAGGTACGCTGGCGTGGCCAGCCACCGCGCAAGGTCGACCTCTGCGCCATCGACCTGAATACACGGTCACTTCCGGCCGAAATGGCCGGCCAACGCATGGCCGACACCTACCGTACCGTGCTGACCTGGCAGCCGGAGTGGGTCTACAGGAAAGTCGATTCCGTACTGCGTGGTCAGGTGGGGTTCGAGATCGAAGCGATGCTGGCCGCGGCGGGACAACGTCGCGCATTGCTGGTTCCCGCGAATCCTCGTCGTCAGCGGACCATCGTCGGCTCGCGTTACTTTGTCCAGGGAGCCCCACTGGATCAGTCTCCACTCGCACGCGACCCCGACCATCCGCGCCGATCGTGCCACCTGCGCGATCTGGTGCCCGTGCTGCGAATTCCGCTGCACGCCGGTGCGACGCCTGGCCCCACTCCCTGCGAAGGCATTGCGATTCCCGACGTCACTTGCGACGACGATTTGACGCGGTTGGCCAACCTGGCGAGTGGCTACGAAGTTGTTGCGGGAGCGGCGGAGTTCTTCGAGGCCCTGTTGCGGGTTCGCGGCGCAGCGGCTCTGCCCTGTGCTCCGCCCAATGCAGTGCCCCATGACCTGCCGCGTGCCCTGCCCCATGGCCCCGCTCCGGTCCTGGGCGGCAAGCGGGGGCTTGCCGGCGGTGCGGAGCTGCTCGTGTGCGGAAGCCGCGTTGCCTGGCCCGAACGGCTGGCGCTGGCGACGGCGTGCGGTCAAAAACTTTTCGCATTGCCCCCGACCTGGTGGGGTGACCTATCGTTGGGCGCGGACGAATCCGACCCGACAGCCCTCCTGCCGTACTCGGAATGGCTCGACGACGTCGTCGCCACCCTGCGCCATACTGGACGAGCCGGAATCGGTATCGGCGAATTGGGTGCGGAATCGAACGGCAACAATCCGCCGATCCGTACCGATCTGCTGCTGCAGGGACTGGCGGCCGCGGCCGAACACGTTGCGCAGCGCGTGCCGGTAAATCGGTGGCTGCTGGAGGGAGGTGCAACCGCATCGGCCGTCCTGCGTCGCCTGAACGTCGACAGTTGTGCGCTTGGCGACGCGCAGGAAGCGGGAATCGGTGAATTGCGGCATCCCGGCATCGACCAGGTTCGGTATTACGTCAAGCCAGGAAGTTATGCCTGGCCGACAGGGCTTTGGCCTGGCATCGATTGAAGCATTTGCCCTTCGCAAAGCTATACGTACCGTAGGGGATCCGCCTCGTCGCGACTCGCCCAAACCACGGTTTGAGAAAACTGGGCCGCGAGTAGCTCCGCGAGTTTCACGACGGCAAATCGTTCACTCGCAAAATGGCCGGTCAGAATCATCGCCATCCCGTTCGCTTTTGCTTCCAGGCAGGTATGGAAACTGGCCTCGCCGGTCACCAGCAATTCGCAGCCGGCCCGTCGCGCACTTTCCAGTAACGACCCGCCACTGCCGCAACCGACCGCCACCGTCTGAATCGCCATCGATGGCTGTCCGACGGCCTGAAGCTGGTCGATCGCCAGGAATTTTTTGATCTCCTGAACCAGAGACGATACGGTCGAATTTGGCGCGGTCGTTCCTATCCGTCCCGTACCAAGCCCCGGCAACACCGTCGATTCCGATAACGGCCGGACCTTCGTCAGCCCGATTCCCACCGCCAACTGCTGGTTGATTCCCTGACCTGCCGAGTCAAACGCCGTATGCGGACTGAAGATCGAAATCCCGTCGCGCACTGCCCGGAGGATCAAGGTGCCGGTTGTCGAATCCGTGGTAATCTTCTGCAAAGGACGGAATGGCAACGGATGATGGGTAACGATCAGGTTGGCCTGGCGGTTTCGTGCTTCGTCGAGCGATTCCGGAGTGATCGTAAGGCAGGTCATCACCCGCTCGACCTGCTGCTGGTCGCTCCCCACGAGCAGCCCGACATTGTCCCAGGTTTCGGCAAGTGGCAAGGGGGCGAAAGCTTCGAGGTATCGGCGGAAATCCTCAACGGTTGGCATCGATCGTTTCCCGGGAAGCGGCTGCTTGGTTGCTTTTCACGACGAGCGTCCATAAACTCCTGGAGCCAAGCTCGGTGCACTATATGCGATTTCGGCGGAACTCACGAGTCCAACCATGGCATCCGGCGCAACCAATCCCTACCTGCCATCGCAGGCCGAATTCTCCCCGGGGCCGATCGATGCGCCGCACGAACAACCGACGCGCGTGCGCTACTTCGTGCTGGTCTACTCGTTCGGCATGTCGGTACTGCTCTATCTCGATCGTTTCGCAATGACGGTCGCTCTGCCGGAAATTCGCGGCGAACTTCAACTCGATAACCAGGATATGGGGCATGTCACCAGCGCTTTTTTCTATGTCTACGCACTGGCGCAAGTGCCGACCGGCTGGATGTCCGATCGCTGGGGCGCCCGCATTACCCTGCCGCTGTATGTGTTCCTCTGGTCGCTGGCTTTGATCGGTATGAGCACGGCGACGGGCCTGGCGTCATTGATCCTCTTCCGTTCCTTGCTCGGGCTGGCTCAGGCCGGTGCCTACCCATGTGCTGCGTCCAACAACAAGAACTGGTTTCCTATTTCACGCCGCGGATTCGCCAACAGCCTGGTTGCCATGGGCGGTCGCGCGGGAAACCTGATGGCGGTGACTCTGACGCCCTATTTGATGCTGCTGGTCGGACTGTTGTTCGGATGGACTACCGGCCAATGGCGCCCCGTGTTCTGCCTGTACGGATTGCTGGGCCTGTTCTGGTCGATTGGTTTCCGGCTCCAGTGCCGCGATCGCCCCCGGCAGCATCCAGGTTGCAATGCAGCGGAACGCCAACTGATCGAGGGAACATTGACCGCGCCCACCGACCCTGCATCGTTCGGCGACAAACTTCCATCACACCAGCGATCAGGGGCAGGAGGTGTTTTACGCGAGTTTGGTGAAATTTTGATGCAGATCATCATCAGCCCCACCATGTGGCTGATGTGCATTATCAGCGTGCTCGTCAACGTCGGCTGGATTTTTCTGGTGACATTCCTGCCGACCTATTTCCGCGAAGTGCACGGTATTCCACTAAGCACGATCGGTTTTCTGGCGGCCATCCCAACGATCGCCAGCATGATGGGCGGACTGAGTGGCGGCGTGGCGGCCGATCGATTCGTTCGCAGGTATGGACTGGTCTGGGGTCGCCGCTTGACGGGTGCGATTGCCAGCGGAGCGGCGGCGGCTGTTTATTGTGTCGCTCTCGCGGCCGACCACTGGCTGCTGCTGATCGCCCTGTTCGCTGCCATCGGCTTCCTGATCGATTTCGGGTTGGGTGCGCTCTGGGCAGTGTACCAGGATATCGCGGGACCTCGCGTTGCCGCCGTACTCGGCTTCGCTAATATGTGCGGCAATCTCTCGGCAGCCTATTTCTCCGGTGCGATCGGCGGCTTCGCCAAAGCCGGACAATGGCGTGTCATATTCCTGATCGCCGCCGCGAGCCTCGCTTGCAATCTGCTGCTCTGGATGTTCGTCAGCCCCAATCGAAAAATGAACTTCGGCGAGGAGCGAACGGAAGTGAAGTGAAGTGAGGTGAAAAGTCGGAACCGGCTCGCGACAGCCAACGACTGACAACTTCGTCTCACCTGCTTGGCAGCGCAGTGAACAGCGTATCGAGGTGCTCTCGAATCTTGTGCGGCACCACGCGATAGTAATTGTGTTTCCCGGCGCGGCGCATGTCGATCAGCCCGGCGCCTTTGAGCAGTGCCAGATGATGGCTGACCGCTGGCTGACTCTGACCCAACAGCCGGCAGATCGCGCCGACGTTCAGTTCCTGGCACTGCGTCAGATAGTACAACACGTGCAACCGGGTCTCGTCCGCCAGCAGCTTGAACAACGACACAAGTTCCAACGTGTCCTGCTCCGAAAGACTTTTCAGTTCCGCCGACGAATCGTCGTCGCGACCAACGGTCGAACTCGCTCTCCGCGGCGAACTGGGATTCGAGGATGTCATGGAGCGGTCGGTGGCAGCGGGGAACGAGGCGTCCGAAGTGCTTCCTGATAGAGTCGTCATCAAATAGGCTTCTCGCGGCATGCCGCAACTGCCCGTTCGAAACGCAGCGAACGAACCGCGGAAATGCCGCCTTCATGCACGGGAATCAAGTCGAAAAGGATCCGCCAACTTTGCCGGCAACCGCTCAGCCTTCGTACCACAGAACGTGGCGATCGATCGAAACCTGAGCAGGCCCAGCGCGGATACTATCATAATCCAAGGGGGACAAATTAGGGAAGCAGGTTTCCAAGGGGGGAAGGATTCGCCCGACTCACGACGCCCGACGCACGATTCCTGACGCCCCGGCGCCGGGCGCCTACCTCCCGGACGAATGGCCTTTTCGCTGCCAGACAGCATGCTATCCTGGTGGAGGGGGCATTAGAAAGTTATCCCAAGGGTATCGATCGATGGAAATCGCTTGCCCAAACTGTGGCCAAATGCTGCACATCCGCGAAGGGTTGGTGAACCCGCGTTGCCGCTGCCCGGCCTGCCGTTACGAGTTTCGGGCCTCGGAGCTCGGCCCAACGCCATTGTCCCCGGGCCGCGATGCGGCGCCGCCTTCACGATCGTTACCGAGCGCCACCGTACCGCCGGCCCCCACCGTCCCCGCGGTACCGCCGCTGCGGGAACTTCCGTCCAGCCTGGAACAGCAACCGTGGGGCAGTGAACGCGATCGGCCGCCCCCGACCATGGCCCGCCCGCCGGTGATCGTGCCGAAACCGGTCAAGCCATCAAACAAGGCCGGATGGGGTACGCTTATTTTTGTGGGCTTGATTGTTGCCAAGGTCGTCTTCCGCCTGGTGAATCAACATTGGCATCGGCAACCGCAACCGCCCCGCAATGAAATCCGGGCGCCCATTCCCGCGGGTGCAATCTGGCATCTGCCCGGTACGCAAGCCAGAAGCTCGGCGGCGTCTGTTGAAAGCGGCCGGCAACGCCCGAGTTAAAGCCAGGCTCTATTGGCGTCCGCCCGGCTGCGCAAGGGAATCGAGTTGAGCAACGCATTGCCGGATACGTTGACTGTTCTCGCCGGCCGTGCGGTACTCGTCGCCGATGGTCTCCAACCCGAAACACAATCCGTCGCGGCGAAATCGCATCGGACTGCGGCGCGTGGCGCCGCCGTTGACATGGACTTCCCGCACGCCGGTTTCTCGGACCAGGTCGCCAACATGCTCGGGGCGCACTCCGCCACCCGCCATGATTTTAATTCGGCCGGCCGCTCGGTCGACAAGCCGCCGCAGACACTCGCGGCCCGCAATGGCCGTCGCCTGCTGGCCGGAACTGAGCAGGCGCGTAACCCCCGACGCGATCAATTGTTCCACGGCGGCGAGCGGATCAACGGCGAGATCGAACGCGCGATGGAATGTGCAGTCCAACGGTTGGGCAAGCTCGACCATCCGTTGCGTGCGTGGTAAATCGACTTCGCCGTCGAGCGTCAGCAGGCCGAACACGGCACCGTCAGCGCCATGCTCGCGCGCCTGCCGCAGGTCGGTTTCCATGACGAGGAACTCGTCGTCGGAATAGCAAAAATCGCCGCCTCGCGGACGGATCATGACCATCACTGGAATCACCACGCGCTGGAGCACGACGTCGAGCAGTCCCAGGCTGGGCGTACAACCCCCTTCCGCGAGATTGCCGCAAAGTTCCAGGCGGTGCGCACCGGCCGACTCGGCCGCCATCGCCGATTCCACACTGTCCACACAGGCTTCAATCAATGTCGACATCGATCAGGCGGGCTCCCGGTTCGCATCGGAACAGCCGCGGCCACGTGCCCGCCCGACGAGCAAATCGACTATAACTACGGCTGCCATGAGTTTACTTCGCCGGAGTTAATAGCACCAATGCGGTTCCTTCGCTTGGCCACTTTTCTGTTTGCAACCACGATCGGGACATTGACGCGAGCCCCCGCGGCGGGCAACGATTGGCCGCAATGGCGCGGGCCGCGTCGGGATGGCACCTGGACCGAATCGGGAATCGTCGAGTCGTTTTCCAGCCCCAAAATCCCCTGGAAATGGTCGGTGCCAGTCGGCCCCGGCTATAGCGGTCCCTCCGTGGCGGCCGGGCGGGTCGTCATTACCGATCGGCCCAAGGATACCGATCCGTCCGTGGAACGCGTGCTGTGCTTCGATGCGGAAACCGGAAAAGAACTCTGGAACTTCGCCTACCCCTGCGAGTACCAGAAGATCGGCTACACCGCGGGGCCTCGCGCGAATGCCACGCTCGACGGCGGATTCGTTTTTGCGCTTGGCGCGATGGGGCATATGCACTGCCTCGAACTGCAAAGCGGGCGCGTCGTCTGGCAGCGCGACCTGAATCGCGACTACCAGATCGAAATGCCGATCTGGGGGATCGCCGCCGCGCCGCTCATCGTCGATTCGACGGTGATTCTGCATATCGGCGGCTCGCAAGGCGCCTGCGTCGTCGGACTCGACAGGCATAACGGAAAGGAAAAATGGCGTTCTCTGAACGATCGCGGTCAATATTCGTCGCCGATCGTCGTCGAACAGGCAGGTGAGAACGTCGTGGTTTGCTGGACCGGGGATTCGGTTGCCGGACTGCGCGCCGCCGACGGCAGCCCGCTGTGGCGATACGAATTCAAGCCGCGTAAAATGCCGATCGGCGTCGCAACGCCGATCGTCGATAAAGGGCGCCTGTTCGTCACATCCTTCTATGACGGCTCTCTGCTGCTGAACCTGAATCGGAACAGCGCCGCCGTGGAACGGGCCTGGCAACGCTGTGGAGCCAGCGAAACCCAGACCGACGCGCTGCAATCGATCATCTCGACGCCGCTGTTCATCGACGATCATATTTACGGTGTCGACAGCTATGGCGAATTACGTTGCCTCGACGCTCGCACCGGCGAACGCGTCTGGGAGGACCTGCGAGCGACCCCCAAGGCGCGCTGGAGTACCATTCACTTCGTCCGCAATGCCGACAACGTTTGGATGTTCAACGAGCGAGGGGAACTGATTATCAGCCGACTCAGCCCCAAAGGATTCCAGGAAATCAGCCGCGCGCAGCTGATCGCTCCCACCCGTGAACAACTCAACCAGCGCAACGGCGTCTGCTGGTCCCACCCGGCCTTCGCTGGCCGCCATATCTTCATCCGCAACGACGAAACAATGGTTTGCGCAAGCCTGGCGAAGTAGGGAACGGGGAACGGGGAACTCGTGGTTGGGGCTTCCAGCCCCAACGGAATCTTGGAACAACGACCCGTTGAAGGCACTCGGGTTTTCCATCAGCGGCACAGCCCTGCGCCGATCAGTCCAGGGCGACGATCGTCAATTTCAAGTCGTCGGCGCGGCGAAGACATTCCTGCTGATCCACAAGGATTGTCTTTCCGGCTTCGACCGCCAGAACCTTGGCGCCGGCGGTGGCCAGCGAATCGAGCGTGTGCATTCCGACCGTCGGTACGTCGAACCGCATGTCTTGCTGTGGTTTGGCGACCTTGACGACAGTGAAACCGCCGGACGTACAAAGTTCGCCCGCGCGACGAATACAGGCGTCTGTTCCTTCAATCGCCTCGACGGCCAGCACCGTCTGCCCTTTGACAGCGACGGTCTGGCCGATATCGAGCCGCCCCAGGTCTTTGGCGATCCGCCAGCCGAATTGAATGTCCGCCTGCTGTGATTCGCTCAAAGCGGGTCCGGCAAGGTGTCCCAGTTTCACGAGTAACTCCGGCGCAAAGTCGGTTGCGGGCGCGAACGTGATCCCGTCGGCGGCGTAAGCCTCGACAATCGCCGTCAACAAGGTATCGTCTCGGCGGTCACGCGTTCCGCGGATGAAATGAGGATAAAACGTCGTCAGGCATTTCCAGTCGGGGATATGCTTCAACCACGCGAAACGTTGGAACAGTCGCACCTTGTGGATCTTGCCCGCCATCGTCGCCTGCGTGATCCCGCGCCCACGAAAGTAACGGATGGCGGCACCCAGTCGGGCCAGTCCGATTTCCCGATAATCGCGGCAAATCACCCGCAGCGCCTCGCCGTCCGCATGGTCGCGAATTCCCAGGCAGAAGACGTCGAAGCCGCGTCGCACGGCTGCTTCCGCCACCGCGACAGGGAATCGTCCCCAGCCCGCCAGTAATCCAAGTCGCGGGGCCGATGGCAGGGAGCCGATACCATTCATCGTCACGCCGCATCATGACGCGAAGGAGCGGACGGTGTGGACGCCAGACTTTCCACCATACGCTGGAGTGCCTTCAACTGCTTTCGCATCTCCGGCAACCGCGCCTCCGCGGCAAAGATATGCATCTGTTCACGCTCCGGCATCGCTGGTGAACCGAGGTAATGCGAGCCGGCAGGGATGTCGCACATCACCCCGGCCTGCGCTCCCACCACCGCCCGATCGCCGATCCGCACATGATCGCGAATGCCGACCTGTCCCGCCAACACCACGTAGTCACCCGTCGTGCAGCTGCCGGCAATTCCCACCTGGGAACAAATGATGTTGTGCCGCCCGATGCGGCAATTGTGGGCGATCATCACATGATTGTCGATTTTTGTACCTTCGCCGACCGTCGTCGGCCCGTACGTCCCGCGGTCGATCGTCGAACAGGCTCCGACTTCCACATCGTCGCCCAATTCGGCGTGCCCCAGTTGTGCGGAAAGCTGGTGCCGGCCCTGGATGGTCTCGTAGCCGAATCCATAAGCGCCAATCACAACTCCCGCATGCAACAGACAACGCGCGCCGACCACGCAGTTCTCATAGACGACCACATTGGGAAACAACGTCGTTCGCGCGCCGATCCGACAACGCGACATGATCCGTACGCCAGAGTGAATCGTCGCCCCCTCGCCGACCTCGACTTCCTCGCCGATCCAGGCGCCCGCCTGGATCTCGCAGTCATCACCAATTCGCGCCGTAGGATGCACGTTCGCCTGAGGGCTAACGCCCGACCGCGAGGTTGCCTGCGGCGGATGAAATCGAGCGACAATCCGAGCGAAAGAACGGTGCACGTCCGTCACGCGAATGTAAGGCACACCCGACGCTTCCATGCCGGGTCCCACCACCACGGCCGATGCCCGCGATTCGGACAATTGCGCCAGTGTCTTCGGCTTGTCCGCAAGTGTAATTTGCCCCGGAATCGCGTCGCGAATGATCGCAGCGCCCGAAATCACCTGGGCGGGATCGCCAACCAACTGACCATCGACAAGCGCGGCAAGCTCAGCCAGCGTGAGCACCATCGTCGGAATCCTTCCCACAGTACGTTCCCCCGGTCACGTGCTTTGGGGGCGACGTATCCTAACTCTCCGGCTGGATTGTAACAATATCGATTGCCGGTCTACCGGCGCCCCGGCGCTTCGGCAGGGCCCGTCCGAAATCAAGACGTAAGATGGACATCTTGTCCGCCTGATCCCACTCGGACGGACAAGGTGTCCGTCCTACACCCTGGCCGGTCCGTTTATGACGGTGGCGCAAACTTTGCGCGTCGGGCAAAGACTGTCGCTCGCCACGATGCAAACGGGCAACTTGTTGTCGGCACAGTTGCAAAAAAACTTCAGAAATTTTTCTTTCATCCTAAGGCGTTGCTGGCTCAATGTTTCGCGGCGATGCTAGCAGCGACGCGCCCCGATTTCCGTTTGCGTACATCTTGATCGTCCTACAGACTCCATTGTAGGAAGCATTACTGAATGCGGCGCGCCGTAGCGTGCCGCGCGCTTTGGGGTAAGGGTGAGAAAAGCAATGAACCGTCCACTTCTGCATGCGCCGTCCCTTCTCGCAACCGGTGTCTCCGCCGTTGTAGCCTGGATCGCCGGCACGATCCAGTTCGCGGGTACGGTCAACGCCCAGGACTGTGTCGATCACTATCGCCTCGAATACCGAACGGTCGTCGAAGAGCGTCCCACAACGGTCTACCGTTGGGAGACCCGGCAGATCTTCGAGGAACGGCAGGTGCGCGTGGAAAGACCTGTCTGGACCACGGAGGAGCACGTGCGCCGGTACACGGTTGCGCGGCCCGTGATCGAAACTTCGTCGCGCCAGGAGCGGGTGATCGTTCGCAAACCGGTCATGGAAACCGAATTGCGGGAACGGACGACGTACGTTCCCGAAACGGAAATGCGGACCGAACGATATACCACGCTGCGGCCCGTCTGGACGGACGAGGTTCGTGAGCAGAGTTACGTCGTGCAGCGCCCGCATACGCAGACCATGGTCCAGGACCAGCAGTACCTCACGTACGAGCCACAGACGACGCTGCACACCCAGTATGTCGACCAGGGGCAGTACGTTCAGAATCAAGTTTTCCAGCCAGGGCCGGTCCGCAATCGATTGAAATGGGTACCTGGCGCCTACTACCCCGAACCGGCGACCGGTGCTCCCGTATGGCATCGAAGCGGTTTGCATTGGGTACCGACACAATTGCCTGGAACCTATGCGGTCCAACAGCAGTACGTACCCAACATCGTTGCCCAGCAGGTGCCGGTGACGCAGTATGTCGGAAAAGTCGTGACGCAGCGCGTTCCGTACGAAGTGACAACCTACCAACAGGAAGTCGTGAAGGAGCAGATCCCGGTCAAAGTCTTGAAGTACGAACAGGTGATTGAGGAGCGCGAAGTGCCCGTGACAGTTCGTCGGACGGTGGTGGAAAAATACGAAGTTCCTGTGCAGCGTTGGGTCGAACACGAAGAGGTCCGCGAGATCCCGATCGAAACGCGACGAATTCGATACGAGGAAGTCGAAGAACCGGTGAAGGTCAAGGTTCTGCGGACTCAGATGGAAACGAAAACCGTCCGCGAACCGAAGAGGGTCGGTGAGTGGGTCCGCTATGAGTCGACGGAACGCGTTCCGCGTACCGTGGTGTCGAAGATTCCCGTGGATGCCTATGGTCGTGATCTTGTCCCGAGCACCAGCCGTCGCGGCGAGGTGAGGGTCAAGAAAGCGGAGACGCCCGAAAAGAACGGGAAGCCCGAGAGCGCGAGTGGCAAGAAGGAAGAGCCGACCAAAGGGGACGGCGATTCCGCTTCGAGCGGAGCCGACGGCGACTCGAAATCAGACGCTGGAAAACCTGCTCCGGGCGCTTCGGGGGATGCGGGAAAGCAAGATTCAGGGAAGCCGGATGCGGGGAAACCGGCCGGTTCCGCGGCGGACGGCGACAAATCACCGAAGGACTCCGACCCAACCGGCAAGCCAAAGATTGAACCGGAATTGCAGGGTCCGCAGCTGGACGGAGAGAAGTCAAACGAATCGGCCACTGGCTCAACAAGCAAGACCGGTTTCACGCCGTCGCTGATTCGCCGCAACAAAACGACTTGAGGCGGTTCCGCCGATGTCGGACGATTCCAGTACGGCTTGGTCACTGCGGGGAATTCACGTAGCGTTTCTTGGTCGACTGGGCGGTTGGACTCGGCGAGAGATCCCGGCCTGGGTGCGGGAGCATGGCGGCGTTCTCTGTGATCCGCACGACGCACGAACCCAACTGGTCGTCATCGGCGCGGACGAAATCCCTGTGGGGCGAGGGGCGTTGCTGGACGCACAGCTCGAAGAGCGCGCAGCGCGGGGCGAATTGGAGATCGTCAGCGAGACGGAACTCTGGCAGCGGTTGGGAATGATCGACGAGTCGCACGATGTGCGGCGTCTGTACACACCGGCGATGCTGGCGCAGTGGTTCGGGGTGAAACTGTCGACGATCCGCCGCTGGTGGCGCCGCGGGCTGATCGTGCCCGCCCGGGAAGTTCACCGTCTGCCCTATTTCGATTTCCAGGAAGTCGCCACGGCACGTCGGCTGGCGGAACTTGTCGCGGCAGGCGTCTCGCCGGCGGAGATTGAACGGCAATTGCGAGAATTGGCTCGTTGGGTACCGGGTGTGCAGCGGCCGCTCGCCCAGCTCTCCGTGATCGTCGAGGGGCGCGATCTGCTCGTGCGCCACGAGGAAGGCCTACTCGAACCGGGAGGCCAGCGCCGATTTGATTTCGCGGCCGGCGAACGGCAATCGCATCGAGCCGACTTCTCGCGGGAGCCCCCCCGCGGTGTGGAAGTCGAACGGACGCCGGGCGACGGCGGATCGGCTGGCCGATCCGCAGATCAAGCTGCCTCCGACGGGTCGATCGGTATCGCGCGCGACGGGCCACCGTCGCCAGCGAAACTGGTCGACCTTGCGCACCTCCTGGAAGATCGTGGCGAATTGCCGGAAGCAGCCGAAATGCTGCGTGCCGCAATGGCCGCCGGCGGTCCACGGGCCGAACTCTGTTTCCAGTTGGCGGAAATCCTCTATCGGCTGGGCGACCTGTCCGGGGCGCGGGAACGCTACTTTGTCGCCTTGGAACTCGACGAGGACTACGTTGAAGCGCGAGCCAATCTGGGGTGCCTGCTGCTGGAACTTGGAGATACGGAGCACGCTCTGGCCGCCTTCCAGGGTGCTCTAGACAGCCATCCCGATTTTCCTGACGTCCATTACCATCTGGCGAGACTGCTGGACGATCGACGCGAAACGGCCGCCGCGGAGGCCCATTGGCGGTCGTTTCTGCGTCTGGCACCGGAGAGTCCCTGGGGGCATGAGGCCCGCCGGCGACTCGGGCTGAGCGAGTAGTGAGCGGTAATCTGGGAAATTTCCACTTCCCGTGGTAATCTACAACGCCCCAGCGCCATCGGGTAACGCCGCATGCGGTCACATTCCGAGGTTAAGTTACATTTGGCATTGCCAGGGAGGCAGTTCAAGCATGACCAATTACACGCGGCATCAAGAGAAGATTATCAAGCGGTATTATGATCAGCGCTCGGAAATCGCCGTCCAGCGCCTTCAGGAACTGGTGGGTGATCTCTATCTCGCCCAGGGAAAAAAACGCCAACAGCATTGGAAAAATATCGTATTGCACCTGCAGAGTCTGAAGGTCGCGCAGCCCACGATCGATCATCTTGTGACGCAGGATAATCCGGAGTTGGTCGCCACGCTGCTGCAGAAATTGATGGGCAAGTAAGCTGCATGCGGACGACATGGAATTTCCATTCCGCCGGACAGTTGTTGTTCGGGTTCGACGCCGTCGATCAACTTCCGCCGCTGCTGCGCCGGCGAAACTGGCAATCGCTGTTCGTTGTTACGGACCGGCGGCTGATCGACGCGGGCGTCGTGGATCGCGTGCTGAGCACGTTGCCGAAAGGCGAATTCCGCCTGGACCTGTTTGAGGACGGCGAAGCGGAGCCGTCGTTGTCGGTGGCGGAACAGGCCGTTTCCCGCGCGCGAGCCCAGCCCCCCGATCTGATCCTCGCGATCGGAGGCGGCAGCAATATCGATCTGGCCAAGGTAACCGCTGTGGCGGTGACGCATGGCGGGCACCCGCGCGATTATTTCGGTTGGGATCGCGTCCCCGGTCCCGTCTTGCCGCTGGTCTGCATTCCCACAACGGCGGGCACCGGCAGCGAAGTTTCCCACGCCGCGGTGGTCACCGACGCCGCCAACCAGATCAAGGTCAGTACGTTGAGCCAGTACCTGCGACCGGCGATCGCGATTGTCGATCCCGGGCTGACGATGACTTGCCCACGATCGGTGACGGCCGACAGCGGTATCGACGCATTGACCCATGCGATCGAAGCCTATACCGCGATCGACTACCGGCAACTCGATCCGGCTCTGGGCGATTTCAAGGCGTACGAGGGCAAATTTCCTCTGGCCGATTGCCTGGCGGAGCGTGCGATCGAACTGATCGGGCGGCATCTGGAGTGTGCCGTGAACGAGCCAGGAAACCGAGCGGCGCGGGAGGGGATGGCGCTGGCAGCCACCCTGGCCGGCCTGGCATTTTCAAATGCCGCGGTGGCCCTGGTCCATGCGCTCGAATATCCCCTGGGCGGCTCGCTGCATTGTTCCCACGGCGCGGGAAACGGCCTGCTGCTGCCTTACGTGATGCGATTTAACTTGCCCCAATGTGCGCCGGAGATGGCCCAAATCGCGCGGCGGCTCGGCGTGGCGGGCGACGGGCAAAGCGAACTCGAATTGGCCGAGTCCGGCATCGCCGCCATCGAGCAATTGCGCGCCCGGATCGGCATCCCCACCCGCATTCGCGATCTCGGCGGAACACGCGACCAGTTACCCGGCTTCGCAGCCAAAGCATTCGCCATCGGACGCCTCCGGCAAGTCAACCGCCGAGCTACCACCGAATCGGACCTGCTGGAAATCCTCCACTCCGCCTGGTGAACGCCGATTGACGATCACGCGCTGCGAGATCAGGCCGCTGGCCTTGCCGCCTTTGCGAGAACCCTCTTCCCCATCGCCCTCCCCGCCTCGGCCGGAGGGTGGTCCGCCTTCGATCAACGGGGAACCCAAGGAAGTGGACCTCGCTGGGACTTGCCGGACGGGGCATCAAGCATTAAAAGACATCGCATGCGCCAATACCTGGATTTGTTGCGGCATATCATCGAGCACGGAAATGCCAAGTCCGACCGGACCGGGACGGGGACATTGAGCATTTTCGGGTACCAGATGCGGTTTGACCTGCAAGCCGGTTTTCCGCTCTTGACCACCAAGAAGCTCCACCTTCGTTCGATTATTCACGAACTGCTCTGGTTCCTGCGGGGAGAAACGAATGTGCGCTACCTGCGGGAAAACAAAGTGCGGATATGGGACGAGTGGGCCGATGAGCAGGGAGAATTGGGTCCTGTCTATGGGCACCAGTGGCGCTCGTGGTCCGGCGCGGGCGGTGAGTCGATCGACCAGATCCAGGAGGTACTCGATCAGATTCGTCAGAATCCCGATTCGCGGCGATTGATCGTCAGTGCCTGGAACGTCTCCGATCTGCCGCGGATGGCTTTACCGCCTTGCCATTTGCTGTTTCAGTTTTACGTGGCCGACGGGCGATTATCCTGCCAGCTCTACCAACGCAGTGCAGATGTATTCCTGGGTGTTCCATTTAACATCGCCTCGTATGCACTGCTGACGCTGATGGTCGCGCAGGTAAGCGGTCTGCAGCCGGGCGAGTTCGTGCACACCTTCGGTGATGCCCACCTTTATTCGAACCATCTGGATCAGGCCCGTATCCAGCTCACGCGCGAGCCTCGCCCGCTGCCAATCATGCGTTTGAACCCCGCCGTCGATTCGTTGTTCCAGTTCCGCTTCGAGGACTTCGAATTGTGTGATTATGACCCTCACCCGCACATTCCAGCCCCGGTTTCGGTTTAGCGTTTCGCCCGGTCGTTGGCACTTTCGGTTATTCTTGATTCCTTCCATCCGCTGGACTGGGGGTTCCGATGCGTTTGTCGATGATTGTGGCAATGGACCGGGGACGGTTGATTGGCAGAGAGGGCGGATTGCCCTGGCGTTTGTCGGCCGATCTGCGTCGATTCAAGCAGCTGACCATGGGCCACCACCTGATCATGGGTCGGGCCACTTTTGAGTCGATCGGACGAGTTCTCCCCGGTCGAACAACGATCGTGCTCAGCCGCAGTCCTGACTACCGGTCGGCGGGCGTGCTGATCGCACCAGGCCTGGATCAGGCCCTGCGGTTGTGCCAGGGCGATTCGGAAGTTTTCGTGGTGGGGGGCGGCCAGATCTATGCCGAAGCGATGTCGCGGGTCGATCGTATTTACCTGACGATTGTCGACGCCGAACTGGCAGGCGATACCTGGTTCCCGACGCTCGAATGCGCTCGCTGGCAAATGGTGCTTGACGAACGCCACGCCGCCGACGAAAAAAATGAGTACCCACACACGTTTCGGATACTGGATCGAATCCTCGAGACCGTTTGAGGCGCGTAACTATGGCGGATGATTCGCGGATCGTAAATGAACTACTGGCGCTCACGCAGCGATTGCTGAATGCGATCGTTACCGGCGACTGGCCAACCTACGCGGCGTTTTGTGATCCATCGTTGACCTGTTTCGAGCCTGAGGCGCGGGGACAGCTGGTGGAAGGAATGTCGTTTCATCAGTTCTATTTCGATCTGGCGTCGCCCGGCCGGCGACAGATTACCGTCACCCAACCCCATGTTCGCCTGCTGGGGCCAGACGCGGCGGTGGTAAGTTACGTGCGTTTGACGCAATCGGTCGACGCACAAGGGACTCCGCACACGTCCCGTTATGAGGAATCCCGGGTCTGGCATCGCCGCAATGGCGAATGGAAACATGTGCACTTCCATCGCTCGGCGAACGAGTAGCAGTTTTTGCTGCCCCGAAGTGGGCCTTCTTTGCAAATCAACCGCTCACGGCGGACTGCCACGCGTACAGCACACGAACGCCGGTTCGATCGCCATGATTCCTCGCCGTTTCAGTTTCGGTCTCGGCGACGTCGGTTAGTGCCGATGGGACGATGCGCTCGACCGAGGAACTCGGATCGGTACCCGTTGTAGCCAGGGTAGCCGGAATACCGGCAACCGTCGGCTACGCTCCAAAACATCCCCTAGGGGGAACGGGGCACTTCTTCGCGGACCGGCGCGGCTGGTGACTCGACGGGCTGGGCTGGTTTGTCGCGCCCGTCCAGGCAATTCGGGACGGAAAACGGATCGGAACGTGCGACAGGATGAACGCGCACGTCAAATGGCGATCGCAAAATGGCGATCTGAGAAGTCCGTTGTACGGAGTGAGAGGGCTGGGGCAAGATGCCCCAGACACTTGAGATGCGGTGACTCCGCTCGTTCGTCAGGCCCTTTCGTCAGGCGCGGTCGATCGGAAAGGCGAGTACCTCGTGAATGGACGACGCGCCGCACGCGACCATCGCCAGACGATCAAAGCCCAGGGCCACGCCGACGCATGGTGGCAATCCCGACCGCATGGCGTCGAGCATCCGGCTGCATTCCGGAAGTGCAGGCTTGCCTGAATTCTCTCGTATTTGATTGTTACTCCGGTTCCGTTCTTCCAGGACACTTGGATCGAGCAGTTCGTGGTAGCCGTTGGCCAGCTCGATCCCGCGATAATAAAGTTCAAACCGCTCGGCGACGCGTACCGCGTCATCGGTCAAAGATCGGACGCGCGCCAAGGCGGCCTGGGATGCGGGAAAATCGTAGAGGATCTCCGGCACATCGCGCCCCAGATGGGACTCGACATATTGGGCGAGCAGATAGTTAAGCCATTGATCACGATCGATGACGGTCGCGCCGGCCAGTTGAACGGTCTGGTCTTGCGCGGCAAATGCCGCGAGTTCCTCCACCGTCGCCTGATGGGGGTCGAGCCCAACATGATCGAGAAACGCTTGACGGTAGCTGCGACGTTCGACCTGTGGAACGCCGAGCAGGTTGCGGGCGAGTTCCGCCAGCAGCTCCATTCCGGATTCGTAGTCGTCGCCGATGCGGTACCATTCGACGATCGTGAATTCCGGGTTGTGCAGCGGGCCCCGTTCCGCACCGCGGAATGCCTTGCAGACCTGATAAATCGCCGGAGGGCTGCCGGCGGCCAGCAACCTCTTCATACAGAATTCGGGAGAGGTCTGCAGCCAGTACCGAGATCCCTGTTCGGGCGTGCAAGGGTCCTCAAACAGGACAACCTTCAGCGGATCGAGGTGCAGATCGACGACGGTGTCGGCGGAGAGCAACGGCGTATCCACTTCCAGGAAGCCGCGCGCTTCGAAGAAAGCTCGCAAGCGGGCCAGCAACTGGGCCCGCTCGCGCAACCGATCCCACGGCGCGGAAGGTCCGAAGCGGTTTCCTGCGTCACGTTGTGGCTGGTCGGCCGCCGAATCGGTCATGGGAAGCCGTGGTACATTCCCCGATCTATGGGCTTGAGCGGGCTCTAACTGCGGACCCGTTCGACGTATTCGCCTGTCCGCGTATCGATGCGCAGGATATCGCCAATATTGATGAACAGGGGCGCAAGCACTTCGCCGCCCGTTTCCAGCTTGATCTGCTTGGTGACGTTGGTGGCCGTATCGCCGCGGGCGCCAGGTTCGCAGTACTCGACTTTCAAATTGACGTGGGGCGGAGGTTCCATGGTGATCGGATTGCCGTTGTACAGCAGCATCTTGCAGACGGTTCCCTCTTTGATCCATTTCCAACCGTCGTCGACCTGTTCCGCGGACAACTCGTACTGGTCATACGTCTCCTGATTCATGAACACGAAGGTGTCGACCTGCTTGTACAGGAACTGGGCATCGACTTCCTCGACATCCGCCGAGTCGAGAGTGTCGCCCCCTTTGTAGACCCGGTCGAGGGTCGTGCCGCGGATCAGATTTTTCAGGCGGCACTTGTACAACGCGTTGCCTTTGCCTGGCTTCACGAAGTTCATTTCCACCATCAAATAGGGCTCGCCATCGATCTGTACCTTGAGCCCTTTGCGAAAATCACTGGTCTTGTACGTACTCACTTGTACTCCCTACCTCGCTATCTTCTCGTCAACAGGTATGTTACCAAGGGGGTGATTATAAGCGGCGGGTTGCTTTTTGGAGAAGGCTGGACAGGGCTGCGGGGATGCTGGAAATAGCCGGGAAACGGTCGAAAAACGAGATAATCGCCGAGTCGACGGACGGCTTGTGGAGCGAATCGTGGCGGGAAATTCTCAAAACGGCGGTGCGCGACGTCGCCGAATTGTGCCGACGGCTCGCACTGCCCGCGGGAATTGCTTCGACGGTTTCCGCTGCGGGCGTCGATTTTCCGCTGCTGGTGCCAGCCCCCTATCTCTCCCGGATTCGCCCCGGTGACCCGAACGACCCGTTGCTGCTTCAGATTCTGCCCCGACTGGACGAACTCGAACCGCGTTCAGGTTTTTCCCTCGACCCCGTCGGCGATCTGGCGGCGCAGCGTGAGCCAGGAATGCTCTGCAAGTACCAGCGCCGCGCATTGCTGGTACTGACCGGTGCCTGCGCGGTGCATTGCCGCTATTGTTTCCGCCGTCATTTTCCCTACAGCGATGCACCGCGCGGGCTGGATGCCTGGGAAGGGGCGCTCGACGAACTGCAGCGATCGACGACGATCGACGAAGTGATCCTCAGCGGTGGCGACCCCTGGATGTGGGTCGACGATCAGTTCACGGAGTTCGTTCGCCGACTGAACCGACTGGACCATCTGCGTCGGCTGCGCGTTCATACGCGCCTGCCGATCATGATCCCCCAACGCGTCACGGCCTCGCTGCTCGCTACGCTTACCAACACCCGGCTCACTCCCTTTGTCGTCGTGCATATCAACCATCCCCGCGAAATCGACGACGATGTGTCACGCGCTTTACGGCTGCTGGTCGACGCCGGTATTGTTGTGCTCAACCAGGCCGTTCTGTTGCGCGGTGTGAACGACGCGGTCGATCCTCTGGAAGAACTCTGCCTGCGTCTGGTGCAGCTTCGCGTTCTGCCGTACTACCTGCACCAGTTGGATCGCGTGCAGGGAAGCGCGCATTTCGAAGTTCCTCGGGAGACGGGTCAACGGATCGTCGCCGAACTGCTGGCCCGGCTGCCTGGATACGCGGTACCGCGGTATGTCGTCGAGTTGCCTGGCGCCGTTTCTAAGATTCCGTTGCCGTTGCAGGTGGAGTTTCCCGAGTAGGCGTCCGAGAGTCCAAAGTTGCCGGTTATTCCGCGCCGAGGACACCCGGCCGCACTGGGAGCACCCGCTGTTCGCATTGCGGACGTTCTACGAGGCAATTAGCGTGGACGGAATGAGGTCCGAATGACGCTACTGCCGCACGTCGCATTGTTCTTTATTCCATTCCTGGCGATTCTACTGGTATATCCGTTGCTGCTGAAGCGATCGTTGCGTGCGATTCCTGTGGTCGAGCCCTCGTTGCGCCGACAACTCGATCAACTTGCCGCAAATCGCAATCTGTCAATCGACGATTTCGTGATCTGGAACACGCGGGGCAAACTGGCCAATGCCATGCTCGTCGGCGCCATTCCCTGGCGTCGATTTATTGTGCTCACGGATGAACTGCTGCGACGATTGGACGGGCCCGGTGTCATGGCGATGGTCGGTCATGAGCTTGCCCATGTCCGCCGAGGACATCCCTTGGCGCGGGTCGTACTGGTTGCGCTGCCGCTCTGGTCCTGGCTGTGGATACAACCGACCGTTCCGGAATTCGGCACTGCCGTGATCGACTTTCTGCGGTCGCGGATGCCGACCGACGCCCGCCCCGAACTGTTGGTATTTTTTCTGGTTCCGATGGCGCTGGCGTTGGGGCTGCACCTCGCACTTGGTCTGTTTTCCAGACTGCTGGAACATGATGCCGACCTGTGCGCGTGCGGCTTTTACGAGCCGACCACCACCGATGAGCAGCGGCAACGGGAGGTTGCCGAATTGCGGGCAGCGCTGGGGAAACTCGTTCCCCGCGACCAGATCGACCGGCAGACCTGGCTGCATCCCAGCCCTCGCGCTCGCATCGAATTGCTCCGCGATGCGCTGGGCCACACCGAAGCCGCGTTGCGCGTGCGACGTACCGTTGCTCACACCACGCGAACCATGGCGTTTGTGTTTGCCGCCGTGCCGCTACTGGCTTTGCTCGTGCATGCGACGTCGGGGACCTGAGCGCCCCAACGAGCACCTCACTGAGCGCCCCAACGAGCGCGCGGCACCGGCCTCGCGAAGTCGTGCCGCGACAATCGCTGCGATCGTTACGATGCGTCAGCGCGGAGAAGTTTTTCTCGATGATCCAGCTTTCGCGATTGGCAAACTCTCGACTCGCGACCTCAGCGGGACCGATACAGATTACCAGTCAACTCCCCCCCTCAGGTCGCCGACGGAGAGAATCGCAATGATCACGACAGAATCCGCTCTGGTCGATCGAATCGACGCCGCCATTCAAACCAGCCCGTACTTTCAAGGAAAGAAGCTGCGAATCGAAGCTGCCGACGGTCGGATTGTGCTCAAAGGAAATGTCAGCAGCTACTTCCAAAAGCAGATGGCCCAGGAGGCGGTTCGACGCGTTCAAGGCGTGCACCAGATCGAGAACGATCTGCAGGTCGAATGGCCGCTGGCCGAAGCTGCGGTCCGCGAAACGGCCTGAGAACTTGCTGGGGCAAGATGCCCCAGCCACGGAAGAAATCGACACTTGCTCCAGATTGGTTTGCTGGGGCTGAATGCCCAAGCCGCGGCGAAGACCCCAAGACGATTGACTTCGCTCCGGCGCGACGATCTTTGTTCGATCGATGCTAGCGCGGTAGCTGCCGATGTGCCGACAACACGGCCGCTTCGCGCGATTCGTATTCCGCAAGACGCTCTCCCAACCGCGATCGCCGCAGCACCTCGCGATTGTTCTCGGACAGTCCCGTCAGTCGCAGGATTCCGCCCTGGGATTGCACAAGGTTGTTGAGACGCAGCATCTGCGACAACAACTCACTCTTGAAGACCGGAACATCCTCAAGATCCAAAACCATGCGTCGCGTCAGATGGCTCTGCATCATCTGGAAAAGATTGTCCGCGATCTGACCGCAGTGAGCGACGTCCGCCGCGGGGGATCGTAGTTTCACAAACAACCATCCTGGTCCACGTTCGATTTCGGTCCGCCATTCCCGTTCGACGTCGGTCTGCATGATTCGCTCCTTCACAACTCGCCAAGAACATGGCCCAAGAGTACCGCCTTGCGACCCAGATGATATGACACCGGTCGATTTGAACAAATACCCAAATCAGGTCATGGTAAGATTTCCGTGGCTTCACCCTGACGACTGCCGGCCTTCAACCGTTCGGACCGCTCTCCGGTTCGTCGTGTCGAACTAAATCAGCGCCCCCTTGTAGGCCGGAATCGAGCCCGGGATACTATCGGGTCCCTGAGACGTGTCCCTGAGGGATGGGCCGGCTTAAGATACGCAACTTGCCGGCCGATTGGGTTCGCCGCCCGCTTGGTACCCGTCCAGAAACAAAACCGTGATTTGTAGGACGAACATCTTGTGCGTCCGAGTTAGACGGACAGGATGTCCGTCCTACAGGTTTGATTTCGGACGGGCACTTAGGACGGAGGCGTGACACAAGTGGCACAATACACCTGTTTGTTACTTGGTTTGTAACGCGGATTTCCAAGGCGGGAATGGTCCCGCTCCATCATTTATCTGGAGGATTTCGATTATGGCTCGTTCCGGCGCAGTTACGTTCAAAGGTGCACCGCTCACGCTGGCCGGTGAGGCGGTCAAGGTGGGCCAGCAAGCTCCCGACTTCACGCTGCACTATTTCGAAGGGGGACTGAAGACCATTACCCCGGCCGACCTGCGTGGCAAGCCGACGATCATCAGCGTTGTGCCGTCGCTTGACACCCCGGTATGCCAGATTCAAACCAAGAAATTCAACGAGGCGTTGGGGGCGCTGGGTGATCGTATTAACGCCCTGACGGTGAGCCTCGACCTGCCGTTTGCCATGAACCGATTCTGCGGTGCCGAGAGCATCAAGAATCTTCGTAGCGGCAGCGACTACCAGGATCGTACGTTCGGCAAGAACTGGGGAATGTTAATCGATGAGTTGAAGATTCTGGCCCGCGGTACGTTTGTGCTCGACAAGGACGGCAAGGTCGTCTACGCCGAAACGGTCGGCGAGGTTGCCAGCGAGCCCAACTACGATGCCTGCCTGGCGGCGCTCAAGTCGCAGCTGTAAGCGTTGTTGTATCGCGGTTCAAGTTACAGTTACAGGCCGGTGGTATTCCGCTACCGGCCGCTCGGCGTTAATCAACTGCTGGCGCTGCGGTAGCGCTGCAATGCCAGCTGGAAGATCCATCGCGAAGTGCCCAGTGCGGCGGCAGTCGCGAGCAGCGTGAAGAGCGCCAACCAGAAATTCTCACCCCGTAATGGCTGCACCAGCAGTCGGGCGGGGACATTGATCACGACCAGCACCGGGATGATGAATGTGAATCCGATCCGCAGGGGCGTTCCCCAACGTCCGGAGTAGATTTCCATCGGATACCGCGAGAAATTCGTGATGTAGAACCAGAAGTCGTAGAGCGACTGATTGCGGCCCATCCAGATGCTCATCGCCGACAGCGCGATCATCAAGCTGTAGAGAATCATGACGCCGCACAGCACGTAAATCGGGTAAGCGATGGTGGTCCAGAGCGGAATTTCGATCGGATCGGACGCACGGGTCCGCAGCGTGTAGACGCTTACCGCAAGCAGGCCCAGTCCCAGCAGCAGGTTGGTGAGCGACGACCAGGAAACGCGTTGCAGGCTCACCAGAAACTGCGTGTCGATCGGCTTGAGCAAGGCGAAATCGAGTCCACCCGTGCGGATCATCTCGCTGAATTCCTCACAGTTCGGCATGAAGAACGCCTGCACCATGCTGTTGACGATCATCGTGGTGGAGAGGAATGCGTAGAATTCAAACTCACCCCAGCCGGTATTCGCGCCGATTTCCCGGGTGTAAAGGAAGATCAGTTTGTAGAAGCCGAGGTTCATCAGCGGCCAGGAGAGTGCCGCGATCGATTCGATGATGAAATGCGATCGGAACGTCATTTCGCGGACGAGACTGTTCCGCATGAAGGTCGAGAAAACCGCAAGATATTTCGCCCATTCCGACATGCCTTACCCCGTTGCCGAATTGTCAGTCTAACGAAGCGGCGCGAATTGCCAATGCTGCTTGGGGGTTGAGCATCCCTGAGTGGCGGGCTACGCTAAACACTAACGGGTTCGTTCCCGTCTTCGAGTCGCTTGCCATCCATCGCCTACCCCATCGCGAACCAACCCCATGAAACTCGCTTTCAGCAGCAATGCCTACATGCATTTTTCGATCGAGGATACGATCAACAAAATTGCCGACTTGGGGTATTCCGGGATCGAGATCCTCGCCGACGTGCCCCACGCCTGGCCTGCCGGCTTGCTGGAGGAGCGCAAGCAGTCGATCCGCGAATCCCTGGCGCGACGCAATTTGCAAATCGCGAACATCAATGCGTTCATGATGAATGCGGTCGCCGACCCTCGCCAACCGTATTGGCATCCGGGCTGGACCGACCCCGACCCGCACTACCGGGCGATTCGCCGCGAGCACACCAAGCGCGCGCTGCATCTGGCGAAAGAGATCGGCGCACCCAATATCACCACGGAACCTGGGGGCCACCTGGCGCCCGGGCAGACCTGGGAATCGGCCGCGGCGATCTTCTACGAGGAACTGATGCCATGCATCGAAGTCGCGGAGAAACTGCAGGTGCTGCTGTTGATCGAACCGGAGCCGGAACTGTTGATCGAGCGGTTCGGCGAGTACCTGCGATTCATGGAACGGATCAAATCCCCCTGGGCGGGACTCAATTTTGATATCGGCCACGCCTACTGCGTGAGCGAAGATCCTCAGGACTGGGTGCAGCAGATGGCGCCCTACACGCGTCATTACCATTTCGAGGATATCGCGGCGACCCGCGTTCATCGGCACCTGATTCCGGGGCACGGCGCGATCGATTTTCGAGCGACCCTGCAGGCGATTCAGCGTACCGGCTACGATGGTTGGGTCACCGTAGAACTTTACCCCTATATCAACAACCCCGACGACGCGGCACACGAGGCGCGCGAGTACCTTACTCGACTGATGCGGGAGTTGCGGATCGACGTGGAATAACCGCCGGAATCCGGAGCCGACCATGTCCACGGAGACGGTGCCGTCCAAATTCCTTTCGTACTTGCGGCTGTTCCGACTGCCGAATGTCTTCACGGCGTTTGCCGATATTGCGATGGGGTATTGCTTCGTCCGCGGCGCGGAACCACCCGACGGATCCCTGGCGGGACTGCTGATTGCCTCGGGCGCGATCTATGTCGCCGGAATGGTGTTGAACGACGTCTACGACGTGGAAGTCGATCGCATCGAGCGTCCACGGCGGCCGCTGCCTTCCGGCGCGATTGAACTCGGCTGGGCTCGTCAATTGGGCTACGCACTCCTCCTGATCGGCATCGCTGCCGCCTGGCTGGCGCCCTGGCTCGCCAGCCGGTTGCCCGCCGGATCGGGCCTTTGGCGCAGCGGAGTGGTCGGCAGCCTGCTGGCTGGCTGCGTTGTGCTTTATGATCGGCTGGCCAAGCAGACTCCCCTGGGCCCGCTGGTGATGGGAAGTTGCCGGCTGCTGAACGTACTCTTGGGCATGAGCGCAGCGGTCGATCCGCATGCGGCCGAATCGGCCCTCTTCTGGGGATACACCGCGCCGCAGTTGGCCGTGGCAGCGGGGATCGGCACCTACATCACCGGGGTGACGATTTTCGCACGCGGGGAAGCGGCAATGAGTCATCGTGTTTTGCTCGCCCTGGGACTGCTGGTGATGGCGGGTGGATTTGTGCTGCTGGCGAAATTCCCCGATCTCGGCATGACGCGCCGTTTGGCGATGTCGCAGCCCAAGTGGTGGCCACTGTTGATCACAGTACTCGCCGTATTCATCGTTCGACCGGCACTGCGCTCGCTCGTAAATCCCAGGCCGGCGGTCGTCCAGGCGGCGGTCAAACACCTGATTATCTCGCTCATCACTCTGGACGCGGTCTTGACCTTCGCCGCCGCGGGGATGGGACCATCGTTGATCGTGCTGGCGCTGCTGGCCCCGATGCTGCTGCTCGGTCGCTGGGTTTACTCCACATGATGCGACTCGGGTACAACACCAATGGCCTGTCGCATCACGAGCCGTTTCGAGCACTCGAACTCCTGGCAGAGATCGGCTACCAGAGCGTGGCATGGACGCTCGACCGTGGCTGGCTGGACCCATTCGACCTGAGTCTACCGCGACAATGCGAGCGACTGCGACGGCGGCTGGAACAACTCGGCATGCACTCGGTCCTGGAGACTGGTGCCCGGTTCCTGCTCGATCAGGAACGCAAACATGAACCGACGCTCGTTTCAGACGATCCGGCCGATCGAAACCGCCGCGTTCAGTTTCTGCGCCGCGCGATCGACATCGCGACCGATCTGGGCAGTGACTGCCTGTCGCTCTGGTCTGGAACCGTCAATCACCACGCCGATAACGCTTTGGCGATGGACCGACTTCGCAGCGGGCTCGAACGAGTGGTTCGTCATGCCGAGCACCGCGGGGTGACGATCGGGTTCGAACCGGAACCTGGAATGTTGATCGACACCATGGCCCAATTTGAACGCCTGATGGCGGAGTTTCCCCAGTCGGTCTTCCAGCTGACGCTGGATGTCGGTCATCTGCACTGTCTGGGTGAGGTCCCGATCCCACCCGTCATCGATCGGTATGGGGCCCGAATCGTCAATATCCACCTGGAAGATATGCGTCGTGGCGTCCACGACCACCTGATGTTTGGCGAAGGGGAAATCGAGTTTTCACCGATCTTCGCCGCCTTGCGACGCGTCGGTTACCAGGGAGGCGTGCATGTGGAACTGAGTCGTCACGGCCATGTCGCGCCGCTGGCCGCTCGCCAGGCCTATGAATTTCTCGCACCGTTGTTATCCTGACGTCGCTCTGAAACCCGTTCCGATCGCCTCTTGAAAGCCGATGAAAGGACCCGCATGTCGACCGAACAGCTTTCACCGCTGCAGCAACGCAAGAAGGAAATCCGTGAAAAAGCGCATGCTGCCCGGAATGCGCAGGAAAATAAGGACGAATTGAGCCGTCGGATCGTCGACCGATTCGTGAAGCTGCCGGAGTACCATCGGGCCGGCACCGTGATGTTCTACGTCGATGTGCGAAGCGAAGTCCGCACGCGTCAGCATTTTCCCCAGGCACTGTCGAGCGGCAAAAGAATTGTTATTCCGTATTGTGTGGACGGTGAACTGGAACTGTTCCACCTGGAATCGATGGACGAATTGGAATTGGGGATGTACCGCATCCTCGAACCGAAGCCCGAGCTGCGGTCGGTCCCGCACAAGAAAGTGCGGATCGAAAGCCTCGACTTGATCATGGTCCCGGGCGTGGCATTTGATCGTCAGGGCGGACGATCCGGGCACGGCAAAGGGTACTACGACAAATTGCTGGAGCACGCGCGCCAGGACGCGCCGCTGGTGGCGCTGGCGTTCGAATGCCAGATCTTTGACGACATTCCCACCCAGGAGCACGACGTCTATATGGACATGGTGATCACGGAATCGACGATTTATCGCGGCCGTGGCCGCCGGCAATAAGACGACGGACCGGGAGGCATGGATCCTTGGAGGGTTTTAGGCGAGCGTTTCATTGATCCACGTGTATCGACACCATGAGTCACCGACAAGCAATCGTTCTGGGCATAGATATCACGACCAGTGAACTGGCGCTGGCGGTGCGCGACGCCGACGGTAACGAGGGGTTCGCCGCCACGAAGATGCGCGGAGTGGTCCATTGGCGCGACGATCCGCGGTTTCCCGGATTCGACCTCGCGGAACTTCCCGGCATGATCGGCGAACTGCTCGACCGGCTGGAATCCGAAGGCTGGACTTTTTCCAGCGAGGGACCAGTGCCCCGCATGATGTCCGTTTCCTGCCGCCAGCACGACATGGTGCTGTTGGACCATAGCGGTGCGCTGCTGATGCCGGCCCTGAGCTGGCAGTGCAACGCGGCCTCGGCAGAAGTCGGCTGGCTGCGCGAACGGGGCGTGGAGCAGACGGTTGGTCCGATTGCCGAGCGGTTCGTGTTGCCGAAACTCCGCTGCGTCTTGAACCAAGAACCGGCGTTGCGCGATCGATTATCGACCGTGTTCATGACCGGCGACTGGCTGGCAATGGTTTTGACCGGCGAGCGAACCATCAGTGCATCGGATGCGTTAAGCAACGGATTGCTTGCCCAGTCGACTCGCCAGAAGGACGATGGGGTGTTCGAGTCTGCCGGGTTCTCGCCCGCCTGGTTCCCGGTTGTTGTGCGCAGCCGCGATCGGATCGGACCTGTGGTGGAGCGGTCGCAGACGCCGGCAGCCTGGAGCCGTATTGCGTCGCGACTCGAGGGTTGGCAATTTGCAGCCGGTTTGGGAGACAACCATGCTTCGGCGGTCGGCTGCGGGATGACCGACGATTATCGGACCTTAGTCGTTTCGGCTGGCACCAGTGGTACGATCAACTACGCTTGCCCACGCCATGTATCGGATGCGTTTCATGGCGACGCGATGCGATTTGAATTCTACGACCAGGGGACGTTGCTGTTGTCGATGCTGGCGGATTGCGCCGCCTGGTACAATCGATTTCTCGAGACGTTTTCGCCGGGCCCGCCGGACCACCAGCGGTGGAACGAGCTGGCCGCCGCCAGCGACTGGAAGCGCCTGCGCCGCATCGCGCATGACGACCGAACGCACGTTGAGGTCTATCCGGACGACTTTCGGCAATGGGCTGTTGGAGAACAGGTTGCATCAACTCAGTTTTCCATCGTCGTCGAGCTGCTGGTGCGAATGCGGGAGATGGTCCAGGCATTGCCGCCTGCCAGTGTGCGCACGATTGTGTTGACGGGCGGACTCAGCCAATCGACGTTCTTTCAACAGGTATTTCGAACCAGTGTCGAGTTTCTGGTGCCCGGCGCGGCGGTTCGGGTAAGTGCGCGAAGTGGGCCATTGCGCTATAAAACGTCGGCCTATGGCGCGATGATCAATGCCGAATTGCCATTACATCCTCGCCGGCTCGCCGCAATCCACGATCAACCGAATCTGTTTCCGCAACGCGAATGCGCCGCGGTTGCCGACCAGGGCCAGGCCGAAACGTTGCGTTCTTTGCTGCGGGCGAACGGTTTGTAACTCGCAACTTTTTTCGAGCTGGGATCCGCCCGCGTCTCGTAACCCGCCGTTGACGCCTGACTCCGCCCCGCGATCGGCCGATGCCCGCGACGACTTGCGGGTGGCCTGGTCAGGCCGACTGCCGGAATTGAATCTCGTGCAGGCGGCGGTAGAGTTCGCAGCGCTCCAGGAGTTCGTCGTGCCGGCCGATATCGACGATTTCACCAGCGTCCATTACGAGCACTCGATCGGCGAGCGCCAGAGTGGAAAGCCGATGGGTGATCATGATCGCCGTCCGCCCGCGGACAAACTCTTCCAGCACTTTGTGGATCAGTTGTTCACTCTCCAGATCGACCTGGCTGGTCGCCTCGTCCAGAATCAATATCGCCGGGTCTCTGAGGATCGCTCGCGCCAGGGCAATCCGCTGCCGTTGGCCGCCGGACAACTTGCAGCCGCCCTGCCCCACGCGCGTCGCATAGCCTGCCTCAAGCTTTTCGCCGATGAATTGGTGGGCGTGCGCTTTTCGCGCCGCCTCGATCACCTCGTCGTCGCTGGCATGCGGTGAACCGTAGCGAATGTTATTCATCACGGTGTCGTCGAAAAGCTGCGTATGTTGTGTCACCAGCCCGATCCGGGACCGCAGCTCGCGTACGCGAAATTCGCGAATATCGACGCCATCCATCAGCACCGCGCCGACTACCGGATCGAAGAACCGCGGCACCATGTTCACCAGCGTTGTCTTACCACATCCATTCGAGCCGACAATCGCGATCGTTTCGCCCGCTTTCAGTTCCAAATCGATGCCACGCAACACCGGCCGTTCCGGAGTGTAGTGGTAATGAACCTGCTTGAATTGCAGACGCAGGAAATGGTCCGGCATCGGGCGAGGGTTCTTCGGATCGACGATCGACGGTTGGGAATCGACCAGGCCGAAAACTCGTTCCGAAGCCGCCACTGCGCCTTGGATCGCCGAGTAAATCTCGGAGAGCTTCCGCACTGGATCGCTGATCCCGGCCAGTAATCCGTAAAAAACCAGCAGCAACTTCGGGTCCAGCGGCCGGTCGGTCATGCGGATACCGAAAATGTACATTTCCTGTGTCAGAGCAAGGTACGCCCCGGTCACGAGCGCCAACGAGATCACACTGATTCCGAGCACTTCCGTGATCGGCTTCGTTAGCGCGTTGTAGAACGTCAATTTCATCGAGTTCGCCAGGAACTGCTTGGCCGAACGATGGAATCGCCGTCGCTCGTGCCGCTCCATCGTGAACGCCTTGACGGTCTGAATCCCGTTGAACGACTCGCTCACGACGCCGTACATTCGCGAGATTTCCTCCATCCCCCGTCGGCTGGCTCGCTTGATCGACTGCGAGAGCCGCTTGATCAGAAACAAGGCCAACGGAGCGAGGATCAGCGAGAACAACAGGAGTTGCCAGCAGATCAGCGACGCCAGCACGAGGCAGCAGAGCATCTTTAGCGGCTCGCGGATCGCGCTGCCGAAAAGCTGGTTCAGGCCGCCCGCAACATTGCCCGTGTCATGCATGAGTCGGCTGAGCAGCGCGCTCGTCCCCTTGTCGCCGAATTCCCTTACGTCCAGTCGCAGCACCTTGCGAAAACAGTGTTTGCGCAGGTCGAACATCATGCGGTGGACGAGCCGCTCCACGAGCATCATATTCGCCATCAGGAACCCGTCTTTTACGAGCGTTCCGACGACCAGCGCCATGACAATGACCACCAGCGTTGGAAACGGCGACGACGGCAAATAGCCGTGGATCCAAGGCTGGAGCCGCTCCAGGAACCCCACCACCTGCAGTTCGGCCTGAAGGTGAACTTCGTTCAGTTGACGTGCCTTCGGATCGTCGGATTCGCCACGAGCGGCTGCCGCCAGATCTTGCTCCAATTCATCGATTCTTCCGCGGCTTGTTTCCAGCTTGCGGTCGACCCAGTCGTGCAGTGATTTCCGTTCGAAGACGACTTCCATGAACGGGTAGACAATGCCGATATTACCGCCCCAGAAAGCGGCAACGGCCAGCGAGGAGACAACGATGCCGAGCACCATCCAGCGATAGCGCCCTGCCAATCGTAAGACTCGAAAGAAGTTCGTCATCGCCGCAGACCATCCTTGGTGTGACAGCGTTTTATCAGAGCAGTGCTATTTGGCCAATACGAACCGGACAGGAGGCGATGTAGCGAGGGTCGGTGGGTCGACACTCCGACGCCCGCCGAGACCGCAACCGCAGGCATCTTGTGGCTTCTTCGGGGTAAAGAAACGGCGACTCCCGCGAACACTTGGAAGAAAACTCATCAAAAACTGACGAACGTCAATTTTGATCTTGACTCGCCATTTCTTTGCGGTTCAATCCGCCTTGATACGGACGGCACGTACTTCCGGGCACTGTTCCATCCGTTTTTCCGCGGCATTGGTGGGTTTCGGAGAACCTCGTCTCCTCCTACGGTGCGCGGCGTTTACCTCGCCCCTGTTTCTTACGCGCCCGATCGGGCTTGGCCACGCGTCGTGACGCCCCGGCGCGTTTAACCAGGCGCAAGTCGAGCTCGCGGCGGTCGATATCGACCCGACGGATCTCGACGGTGATCCGGTCGCCCAACCGATAGGCATGTCCGGCTCGATGCCCAACCAGGCTATGGGTCCGGGAATCAAAGCGATAATAGTCGTCTTGCATCGATTGAATCGCGATCAGTCCTTCGGCCGGAATATCGACGCCTTGGGCAAAGATCCCGAACGATTCGACGCCGGTAATCACCGCCTCGATTTGCTCGCCGACCTTCTCACTGAGATACGCCAGCAGTTTGACTTTGACCAGTTCGCGTTCGGCTTTCGCCGCACGCTGCTCGCGCTGCGAGCAATGATCGCCCAATCCTATCAAACGATCGAACGTATCGTGGGGGCGCCGGCCGTGGGCGAGCGTTTCCAGCAGTCGATGCACGACCAGATCGGGATAACGGCGAATCGGCGAAGTGAAATGGCAGTAGTTGCGGCTGTTCAGCGCATAGTGTCCTTCGTCTTGTGGACCGTACACCGCTTTCTGCATACTGCGCAGGATCGCGTAGTTGATGCCCTGCTGTTCGGGTCGCCCTTTCACCGTCTCAATCACGCGTTTGATCTCAAAACGGCTTTCCAGGCTGTCGCAGTGGATTCCCATTTCGCGGACAAACTCCGTGAGCAACCGCAGCTTATTCGGATCGGGCGCGCCGTGCACGCGGCGCAAGAATGGCAGTTCCAGGCTGGCGAGGTGTTCGGCGACTGCCTCGTTGGCGGCCAGCATGAACTCCTCGATGATCTGGTGACTGGTCGTATTTTCGACGACATGCGCGCCGCAGACCTTTCCCTGCCGGTCAAGGTCGATCTTTACTTCGGGCAGTGTCAACTCGATAGCGCCCGCTTTTAGCCGCCTTTCGCGCAGAATCATCGCCAGTTCGTGCATGCGTGTGACGAGCCGATGGACCTCAGGTGTCAACTTTTCGGTCCAGCCGCGCGGATCGGCAAGAAATTCGTCGATCTCCTCGTAGGTAAAGCGGCGGCGGCTCTTGATCGCGGCTCGGTGAATTTGCGTCGATACCGGCACGCCTTCGGCCGTGAATTCGATGATCACAGTATGGCAGTAACGGACTTTTCCGGGCTGCAGGCTGGCCAGGTTATTGGAAATGATCTCGGGCAGCATCGGTATGACCCTGTCGGGCAGGTAGACGCTGGTCCCGCGTTCGCGCGCTTCACGGTCGAGTGCCGAGCGGGCCGGGACGAAATGGCCAACGTCGGCGATATGAACACCAAGCTGCCAGTGGTCGTTTTCCAGTCGGTCCAGCGAAATCGCATCGTCGAAGTCGCGGGCATCGACCGGATCAATGGTAATCACAGTTTCCGCGGTATAGTCATGCCGGCCACGCAGATTCGTTTCATCGAAGTTCTCGGCCTGCTGGCGTGCCGCGGCGAGCACATCCTCGGGGAACTCCTCGGGCAGATTGAATTCGCGGATGATCGAAAGCGTATCGACGCCGGGTTGCCCGCGCGCGCCAAGATTCTCGACGACCACCGCCTCGCCAGGGAAGTAGTGCGTGGGGAATCGCACCATTTCGATGACGACTTTGTCACCGGGCGCGACATCTTTCGCGCCGGGATCGCCGACCGAGATCGGTTGATTGAAGACTTTGCCGTCCACCTGGACGAACGCCTCCCCTGCCTCTTCGCTGTAAAGACCGACGAAGCGATTCGAGGCCCGTTCGACGATCGCCACAATCTCGCCGGCGATTCGCGACTCCCGACCGCGTCGCCGTCGGCCGCTCAGCCGGACCGTGACATGATCTCCGTCGGACGCATCTTTCGCCACATTGCCCGGAATGTAGATATCATCGCTGCGGTCGGTAGCCGTTGTGCCGACCGGTCGTACAAATCCATCGCCAGCCGAGGTGCGGCGAAAGGTCCCGCGGACGAAGGCGCGCGACGCGTCGCCAGCGCTGGCCTCTCTGGCCCCGTTGGCCTCGTCGCGCGCACCGCGATCGGCTCTGGCATTTTCCCTCGCATCGCCAACCTCGGCCGTGCGTGTTGGGCGGCGTCCAGCCGGCGATCGCTCGCGCTTTTTCTTGCCCGATTTCCACTCCTGCGTGTCGGCCGGCCTGTCGCCTGGTTTGTCGCCTGGTTTGTCGCCTGGTTTGTCGCCTGGTTTGTCGCCTGGTTTGTCGACCGGCTTACCGCTCGGCCTGTCGCTGGACTGATTGCCTCGAATTTGCGATGTCTCGGGGCCCGGTTTGCGACGGCCTTGGGGGCGCTCGGCGCGGTTCGAAGCGTGCGTCGAGCCGGCGGCCTTGCCGCTTGTGGAGCCATCGGTGGACGCAGGATGCGACCGTTGCGTCGGCGCATCGATCAGGCAGACCGCGTGCCGTGGTCCCCAAAGCAGTTTGCCTCGCTGTACAAGTCGCTTGACGCTGACCCGCACCTGGGCCGAATCGTCCGCGTTCAATTTCATCTGCCGGGCGATCACACGCGGCTTGACCGGCTGGTAGCCTGGCCGCGATACGTGGGCCAGGATTCTCTCTTCGAGTTCTCGATTTCTCATTCGTTTACCTTGTTTGTTGTCGGGATGCTCGAAACTTGTTTCGAGTGTGGGGGTTCGTGCCCCGAGAACCTGCTTCGCTCCGATCGGTTCGTAACTCGACAATCGTTTCGTGTTAACTCCAAGACCTCTTGAAACAAGTTTTGAGCTACGTAGACCTCTCGAAACATGTTTCGAGCTACGGCTCGCCACAAGTTTCGAGCTACGTGGGCTGAGCGTTGCCTTCCGCGCGATGGGGCTACCATCGGCAGATAGAATCGCGGAGGCGGGGCGAGGTCGCCCTGAGGGTTGTTCGTACTACGACTTGGTTTCGTGGGATTGCTTCTTATACAGTTTCCGGCCGATGCTGGCGTGGAACGGCGTCCAGCGGCTTTCCGAGTTCAAATCCTCGCGCAACAGCTGGCCGAAGCTGTGCATTTTGGCGTCGAGGTTATCGAGAAAATGCAGGGCGGTTGCCTCCAGGGTCATCGGGACCTTGGGACTTCCGAATTCCAGTTCCCCATGGTGGCTGACGATCAGATGTTCGATCTGCAGCCGCAAGTCGGCTGGAAACGGTTCACCCGACAGCCGTTCGACTTCCACGATCTTTTCCTGCACGATTCGCAGGCCGATCACGAGATGTCCGAGCAGTTGCCCTTCGTCGCTATAGGCAAGTTCCCGGTCGTACGTCAGTTCGTCGATCTTGCCGACATCGTGCAGGAAGGCGCCGATCCGCATCAGGTCGGGATCCAATTCCGGATAGAGCGGGCTGACCGCTTCGACCACGCGCAACAGTTGCAGGACATGCTCCAGGAGTCCACCACGGTACGCATGGTGGTTTTTCACGCCCGCGGGCGCCGCGGTGAACTTGGTCATGAACGCTTCATCCATCAGGAAGCACTCGGCCAGGTTCCGCAACGGCACGCAGTGGATGGCGCGCAACCGTTCGGCCAATGCTGTCGCCATGCCGTCCACGTTGGCTCGGTCCAGCGTTTCGAATTCCGTTCGATCGACCAGATCGCTCGGTACCCGTTCGATACGGCTGACGATCATCTGCAGCGAACCGTTATGGATATGCGTGGCGGCGCGAACCTGCACGTAGTCGCCCGACTCGAAAGTCTGCGCCAGGTTTTCCGAGACGTTCCAAAGCAGCGCGGTTATGCTTCCCGATCGGTCGGCCAACCGCATCTGCAGATAGAGGTTTCCCTGCCGGTTCGCGCGGAGCTGTTTATCGGCGACCAGGAAGACCTGCTCGACGTTTTCATGTTCCGTGAATTCAGAAATGTATCGGCGCGGCATGAAATTTCCCTATTCGTCAACAATCTCACGGCTCACTACGATCCTGGCCGTACGGCAGCAAGCGATCGGTTGAACAGCTGTCCGTTGGGTCCGAGTGCGCCTTCCGGGCGGCGCCGAGCCTGCCAAAGAAGGAACTCCGTTTCCAAGAGACCACGCACGACGTGGACAACATGACGCGGACAACTTGAGCGGCTTAATGTGCCTTTGAGAATTCTCAAGGGTTGTAAAATTGTACGTCATTTCCGCCAACTCGCAAGTGGTAGTTTCGGCGGGGCCGGAGAGCGTGAGCTTGTCATCGCCGCATGCCTTTACCTAAAATGCCCCCGCGGAGTCGGGAACCGCGGTGGACCAAGGAGTTTCGGAATGTCGAACAAACCTAAGAATGCGATCAGTCCAACCCGGGAGGAAGACTATCCCGAATGGTACCAGCAGGTCATCAAGGCCGCGGATCTGGCCGAGGTATCGCCGGTGCGGGGCTGCATGGTGATCAAGCCCTGGGGCTATTCGATCTGGGAGAACATGCAGCAGGTGCTCGACCGGATGTTCAAGGCCACGGGGCACGAGAATGCGTATTTCCCGCTTTTCATCCCGCTGAGTTTTCTGCAGAAGGAAGCCGACCACGTCGAAGGTTTCGCCAAGGAATGTGCCGTGGTCACACACCACCGGCTGGAGCCGGGTCCGGATGGAAAACTGGTTCCCGCGGGCGAATTGGACGAACCGCTGATCGTGCGACCGACGAGCGAGACGATTATCGGCTCGATGTTTGCGCGCTGGGTCGAATCGTACCGGGATCTGCCGATCCTGATCAATCAGTGGGCGAACGTCGTCCGTTGGGAGTTGCGGACTCGGTTGTTTCTGCGCACGGCGGAGTTTCTCTGGCAGGAAGGTCATACGGCCCATGCGACGGAAGTGGAAGCGCGGGAGGAGACGCGGCGGATGCTGGAGGTCTACGCCGATTTTGCCGAGAACTGGCTGGCCGTGCCGGTGATCCAGGGGGAGAAGACGGCGGCCGAGCGGTTCCCTGGCGCAGTGGTGACCTACGCGATTGAAGCGATGATGCAGGACCGCAAGGCGCTGCAGGCCGGCACGTCGCATTTCCTGGGTCAGAATTTTTCCCAAGCGCAGAACATCAAGTTTCAGGATGCGCAAGGCGGCGAGTCGTTCGCCTGGACGACCTCCTGGGGCGTGTCGACGCGACTGGTCGGCGCGCTCGTCATGGCGCATAGCGACGACGACGGACTGATCGTCCCGCCGCGCTTGGCGCCTCGTCAGATGGTCATCCTGCCGATCTATCGCGGCCCGGACGACCGCGCCAGCGTACTGCCTTACTGCGAGTCGCTGAAGAAAGATCTCGAACAGATCGACTTCGCCGGAGGCAAGATTCGCGTCCAGATCGACGACCGCGACATCCGAGGCGGCGAGAAGAACTGGCAGCATATCAAACGAGGCGTGCCGCTACGGCTGGAGGTCGGCCCGAAAGATCTCGCCAAGGACAGCATCTTTGTCGGCCGACGGGACACAGGCGAGAAGTCGTCGGTACCTCGCGCGGAACTGCTCGCCACCGCGGTACAGCGGTTGGACGAGATACAGCGGCATCTGTTTGACCGGGCATTGCAGCTTCGCGAATCCCACAGCCGTCGCGTCGACTCGCTGGACGAACTCCAGGCATGGTTCGCGCCGCGCAACGAAGACAAGCCCGAAATCCACGGTGGATTCGCTTACTGCCACTTCATCGACGATCCCCTCGTCAACGACTGGCTGCGGGAACGCAAGTTGACCGTCCGCTGCATTCCTTTGTCCGGCGAGGAAGAGCCGGGGGCATGCCTGTTGACGGGTCGACCGAGTTCCAAACGGTGTATCGTGGCAAAAGCCTATTAGGGCGGGCCATGGGAGAACGAAAAACTCATCGTCCCGTCCTATTGCTGATCGGGGCTTTCAGCCGGTATCCCGCGGCACTCGACTGGGCCCGACGCCAGGCCGAACAGCTGCTGGGGCCGATTGCGCTGGAGAGTCCGTTATTCGATTTCCACGAAACGGCTTTCTATGAGCGAACGATGGGCGGGAACATCCGTAAGCAGTTCTGGGCCTTCGAGCGGTTGATCGACCCGGGGACGCTTGCGAGCCTGAAGCGGACCACCAACGACTGGGAGGCACAATATCGCGGGGAATTTTCCACGCCCGAACCACGCCCGTTGAACCTCGATCCCGGATACTTGACGGAGGCAAAACTGGTACTAGCCACGACCAAAGATCGCGACCACCGACTCTATCTGGACCAGGGAATATTCGCCGAAGGGACGCTCTATTTCCAAGGGGGAAAGTGGTGCCCCAGGGAATGGACCTATCCCGATTATCGGCGGTCAGATTATCATCAATTCTTTCTGCTTTGCCGCCAGTATCTGCGGGACCGGTATCAGGCCGGGACCTGATCGGTTAACCGATGAATGCAACATCGACCATCCTGTTTGCCTTGGGAGCCATTCTGCCGGCCGGCCTGATTTCCTGGATGGTGGCCCATCTGATGCGGCGGTTCGCGATCCGATTGGGTTTGCTCGACCACCCCAGCGCCCGCAAGGTCCACAGTTCCCCCACACCTCTCGGCGGCGGCGTCGCGATCTGGGCCGGAGTCGTCGGCCCGTTTCTGGCGGGACACCTGGGATTGCTGCTCCTCGGTTGGAATGTCATTCCCGAGTCCGTCGTGCCCGACTTTGTCGCTCCGCACCTCCAAGGTCTCGCGTCGCGACTACCCAGTCTGTGGGCACTGCTTGGTCTCGGTACGGTGCTGATGGTCCTGGGATTGACCGACGACCGACGCGGACTGGACTGGCGGCCACGACTTGCGATCGAGTTTCTCGTGGCCGCACTAGCGCTGACCGTACCCCAGGTTCGACTCACGGCGTTTATCGCGGTTCCCTGGCTGACCTGGGCACTTTCCGTTTTGTGGATCGTCGCATTGATCAATTCGTTCAACATGCTCGACAACATGGACGGGTTATCCTCGGGGGTGGCGGCGATTACGAGCAGCATGCTGGCCGGCTTTCTGATCATTGCTCCCATGGATTCGGATCAGCAGCCGCAGTTGTTCGTGGCCGGATTTCTGTTGGTATTGGTCGGAGGGCTACTCGGTTTTTTAATTCACAATCGACCTCCCGCCAGGATTTTCATGGGGGACGCGGGGAGTTATTTCATCGGCTTTTGTGTTGCAATCACCACGCTGCTAGCCACCTACACCGGGTACAACTCGACGCAACAACATGCGATCCTTGCGCCGCTGTGCGTCATGGCGGTGCCGCTGTATGACATGACGACGGTCATCTGGATCCGCTTGCGGTCCGGCCGCAGCCCCTTCCAGGCCGACAAGTGCCACTTTTCGCACCGGCTGGTGGAACTGGGGATGACCAAGGTGCAGGCCGTTCTCACGATCTACCTCACTACAGCAACTTGCGGGATTGGGGCGATTCTGCTGCGGCGAGTCGACACGATGGGCGCGATTCTGGTGGTGCTGCTGATCCTCTGCGTTCTGGCGCTGATCGCGATCCTGGAAGCCTCTGCCCTTCGGAAGCCGAAGTCATGAAGCGTGATCGCGCGGAAACGGCCGGTCCAGCCCGATGGGATTCCCTGCCGGGGATCGGCCTGGGCCTGGTCGTCGCCTCGATTGCCGCGACGCCGCTCATTCCCTCCGACGCGACGTCGTCGCGAAGTGGAACGGGCCTGTTCCTGATCATGCTGCAATTGATCCTGCTCGTCGGCTGCTGTTTCACCTTGCTGCGCCACGGCGAATTCCGAATCCGAATCTGCCGTACCGACTGGGCCGTGTTGCTATTTGTCGTTTGGCAGGCGGCAGCGACGCTGGCGACCCTGAACCAGGGAAATGCTCGACAAACACTGAACGTACTCTGGCAGTTCGTCGCTTCCGGCGCGGTTTATTGGATGTTACGTCAATGGTGCCTGTCACCGCGCCAGCAGAAAGGACTGATCGTCATCATGCTGGCGGTGGTCCTGACGCTCTGCGCCATGGCGTTCGAACAGTACTTTTATTCGTTGCCGCGCGACCGCGCGGCGTTCGAACGTGATCCCGAAGGCGTACTGGCCCGCGCGGGCATCGACGCTCCCCAAGGCAGTCCCCAATGGCAGTTGTTCAAAAACCGAATCGAAAGCAAGGAGCCGTTCGCTACGTTCGCTCTTACCAACTCCCTGGCAGGGTTGCTCGCGCCCTGGCTTGTCGCGACGTTGGCTGTGGCGTGGTGGAACGGCCGGACCGCGCGCCCATCCTGGCGTACGATCCTGGCGTTCGGCCTGATCGGCCTGGTGATCGCCGCTTGCCTTTTGTTGACGAAAAGCCGCAGCGCCATTCTTGGCGCCGCCGCCGGCATCGCGTTGATCGGTCTCCTCGGACTGCGGCAGCGATGGCGCCAGGTGCTCTGGGCAGGCGCCGCGCTGGCGGTCATTGGTGCCGTACTCTTCACCGCAGCCTGGTCGGTCGGCGCTGTCGATCGCGAACTATTCACCGAGGCCACAAAGTCCTTGGGGTATCGCTTGGAATACTGGCAGGCCACGACCATGATGATCCGGGAACATCCATGGTTCGGTGTCGGGCTGGGGAATTTTCAGGAATGCTACGCTCGGTACAAACTGCCGCAATCGAGCGAAATGGTGCTGGATCCCCATAACTTCCTGCTCGAACTGGCGGCAACCGGCGGGATTCCGTCGTTCCTGGCCGCGTTCGCCCTTGGCGTGGCGGCTGCGGCTGCGGGGAGACGGCGCCAGCCACAAACGGCGGAAAGGCATGGGGCGGAAGCGCAGTCTGCGGGAAAGCAGCAAGTGGCGAGTCGGGTCAAGCCGGAATCGCTTCGGCGATTGGATGTTGGCCCCGTGTTGATCGGCGGGGCGGCCGCCGGGTTTTTGGCGATCCTCGTCGGACTCGACGCCCCCTTAGGGCTGGAGTGGGCGATTCTGCTTAGCCTGCTGGTATTGGCCTTCGGACGCGTGCTGCTGCGGCCCTGGATCGAGGCGGCAGAAACACCACAATACCTGCCGTCGCTCGTCCTGGCCGTGACGCTGATCAACCTGTTGGCAGCGGGCGCAGTATCGTTTTCTGGCGTCGCCATTTCCCTTTGGGTCGCCGTGGCTCTCCTCATCAACCAGACGACCGTTGGTCAAACGGAATACCGCGGACAATCGGCCGCCGGATGGTGCTTGCTGGGTGGCTCGCTACTGGTCCTGGGGGTCTTCTGGCTGACCGCCTACGGACCCCGGATCGCCGGGGAAGTGGCCGCCGCCAGACTGGGGCTGGCGATGCAGCTTGGCCAGCCCGAGGAGGCCAAGAAACAGGCTCGGCAATGGGTCGCCGTCGACCCCTGGTCGCCCGACGCACGTTACCAGTTGGCCGCGGTTTATCTCAAAATCTGGCAGGAGACAGCCGACCAATCGGCTTACCAGACATTCACCAAAGAACTTCGGGCGGCAATCGACCGGGACCCGAAATCTCACCTCCGGCACCGGTTGGCTGGCGACCTGTACCTGCGAGCCTGGCGGTTATCGGGCGAACCCGAGTCCCTGGCTGCGGCGATCCAGATGTACGACGCCGCGGCACGACTTTATCCCAACGGGGCGGAAAATCAGGCACAACTCGCCTGGGCCCTGCACCTGTCCGGGCAGCGTCAACAGGCCCGCGAAGCCGCCGAAAAGTCGCTGGAACTCGATCGGCTTAATCCGCACCGGGATCGAAAATTGGCCCGTCAGACCATTTTCGACATCCCGCCGGCCGAGTCGCTGAGGAGCAAAATGCCCCAATATATCGCCGGAGATGACCCTGAACTGCGGATGGCAGGATTACGTAATGGCCATTACGATGGGAGAATAACGCCTGAATAGGCCACAGTCCTCGGTTCCCTGGAATTCGCCCCGGAGCGTCGTGCAATGAAGTACCTGGTCCTGGCTTTGATCCCCTTACTGGCCGGCGTCTCGGTCGGTGTCGCACGAACGATTCGAGAATTCGATGGGATCGTCGAGTGGTTTTCCCCTTACGCGGACGGAAGTGAATCGGCGGGGATCGTCACCGGCGTGAAGAAAGACCCGTCCAAGATGCCCCGCTATCTCGACGCCATCAACGGCAGTAGAGTCGTGGTGGAAAACGGGGAGAAACACAACTTCGGACAGATGTACTTACAAGGCAAGATGTCGCACAAGTTTGTGTTTCGTAATACCGGAACCGCGGATCTGAAACTGAAGCAGAACGGCACCTCCTGCATGATGTGCACCTTTTCCAGTTTCGATCAGGCGACCGTTAAACCGGGGGAGTCGGTCGACATCGAGATCCGTTGGGAAGCCAAGCACCGTGACGCGGAGTTTCGTAAGGAAGCGTACGTCGCCACCAGTGATCCGGACCGTCCCACGGTGGCATTGACGATCGAAGGCGCGGTCGTGATGTCGATTTTTATCATGCCCAATGATCTGGTGCTTAATAACGTTCCTGTGGGCGGGGTCACTCGTGGCCAGGTCCAAGTGATGAACTTCAAAGATGACACGATGAAACTGATTGATTTTCGCTTCGTCAATGAGGAAATCGCCGAGTTCTTCGAATTGTCCGAGGCTCCGCTCCAGGAAAAGTACCTGTCGGGGCCGAGCACGAGCCGGCCCAAGACGGGCCGAACAATCGTGGTCACCATCAAACCGGGAATGCCACTTGGTTCATTCACTCAAACCGTACGCTTCAACCTCGACGTCCCCGGGGGATCGGAGCAGTTGTTCAATATTCGCGGATTTGTCACCAGCGACATTTCGTTCGCCGGCCAAGGGTACACGGCAAAGAACAACGATGTCAGCTGGGGCACGGTGGCGAGGGGAGCGAAGTACAACCTGATTGCGTTGGTTCGCGGCGAGCACCGCGAGCAGACCCGGTTCAAGATACTGAACGTCACGCCCAGTTCCAGCCTGCGAGCGACCGTCAGTGATCCGGAGCCATTCGGCGAAGCGGCGATGAAATCTGTATTAACTATCGAGATTCCAGACGATGCGATCCCGGTTTCGCTGCTGGGAGGCCCCGAGCAGGAGAATTATGGCCATATCGTGCTGGAAACAACGCATCCGGATGTTAAGCGACTGACAATTCTAGTACGATTTGCCGTCGACGAGTGATCGTCGGACGAGCAATCGTCCCGGGAAGAGCGGAACGGCGATCCAAGTCGGTTCCGCTCGTTGTAGACCAGCCCAGCCAAGGTCAGGAAGTGCCATGCGAGTACGCCAGGAGGTTGCGACAGGGATGGTTGCCGCGCTATTGTTCGTCTTCATTGTCGGATGCGGCGCCGGCCCCTTGATCGAGACGCGGCTCGACGACGCGCTCGCGCCTTTGGGGCTGCTCGCCTCGACCAACGTCACTGCAAACAAGGCAAACGATGGAACGCATCTGGTTGCCCAGGCCGGCGTACAGCAACCTTTGTTCGAGGGTTGGGGTCAGCCGCAACTGGTTTTGATGCTGAGCGGCCGGCAAAACGGTTACTTGGAGCCCTGCGGTTGCACGGGGCTGGTCAATCAGAAAGGCGGACTTGCCCGGCGAATGGCCTTGTATCAGGACCTGGTTAATACTCGTAAATGGCCCGTTGTTCCGCTCGATGTCGGCAATTACATAAAACGATATGGTCGGCAGTCGGAGATCAAGTTCCAACGGATCGTGAATGGGCTGAGCCGCATGGGCTATCGAGCGATGGGCCTTGGTCCCGACGATCTGCGATTGCCGAGTGAAGAGTTGATCGCAGCGATGGCCGCCGACGAGAACTCGTTTGTCTGCGCGAACGTGGTGGTGATCGACGAGCAGTTCACGCCACGATCGAGGATTGTGAAGGCGGGTGGCAAAACGATCGGGATCACGGCGATCCTCGGCGGCGAGGAACACAAGAAGATCGGCGACAATGACGAGGTGCAATTCGTACCCGCGAAGAAGGCCTTACCGGCTGTAATCGCGGAATTGAAGCGTGCGAAGTGCGACCTGATGATCCTGCTGGCTCACGCCGGGCTCGTGGAATCGCGTGCTTTGGCGAAGGAGTTTCCCGAATTTCAATGGATCGTGTCGGCGGGCGGCGCGGACGAGCCGCCTTTTGAAATCGAACAGGTGACCGGAACAAAAACGCAGCTGGTGCAGGTCGGCGCCAAGGGGATGTATGTCGGCGTCTTAGGGATGTTCGCCGGCGACAAGCCGTTCCGGTATCAGCGCGTGCCGCTGGACAGTCGCTTTGAGGATGCCCCCGAAATGCTGCGACTGCTGGAAGCGTATCAGGACCAATTGCGCAACGAAGGGTTTGACGCACTTGGTCTGAAACCGATTGTCAAGGATGCGGGCCGGAAATTCGTTGGTTCCAAGGCCTGCGCCGATTGTCACGCCTCCGCCTGGGACGTTTTTCAAAACACGACGCATGCGCACGCCACCGACTCGCTCGTGAATCCCCCGGAACGTGGCGGCATTCCCCGCCATTTCGACCCGGAATGTGTCTGTTGCCACGTGACCGGCTGGGAACCGCAACTTGTGATCCCGTTCAAATCGGGATTCAGCGGCCTCAAGGAAACGCCGCAGCTGGTGGGGAACGGCTGCGAGAACTGCCACGGTCCCGGTTCGGCGCATGTCGCGGCCGAGGACGGCAGCCGGGAGGTCACGGATCGTGAGCGGATGTCACTGCGCAAGGCGATGCGGTTGCCGATGTCCAAAGCGGAGCAGAAGTGTCTCGAATGCCACGACATCGATAACAGCCCCGCTTTTCACCAGGAAGGTGCCTTCAAGGAATACTGGAAAAAAGTGGAACACAAGGGGAGAGATTGACGGCGGTTATCGAAATCAACGACCTGGCGAAGTCGTATCGGGTCTATCAGAAAAAAGAGGGCCTCTGGGGTTCGGTACGTGGTTTGTTCCACCGCGAGTTCCGCGAGGTTCACGCCGTGCGCGGCATCGATCTGCGGGTGGACCAGGGTGAATTCGTGGCCTTCCTGGGGCCCAATGGCGCCGGTAAGACCACCACCCTGAAGTTGCTCTCCGGGGTCATTAATCCGTCGCGAGGCTCGGCGCGGGTCATGGGATTCGTCCCGTGGAAGCGCGAGAATGCCTATCGCCGGCGGTTCGCGCTGATCATGGGCCAAAAGAACCAGTTGTGGTGGGACCTGCCCGCGCGGGAATCGTTTCGACTGCACCAGCGCATCTATCGCATTTCCAAGGAGAACTTCGAGCGTACGATCGGCGAACTGAGCGAACTGCTGGCGATCGGCGGATTGCTCGACCAACCGGTGCGGGAATTGTCGCTGGGCGAGCGGATGAAGATGGAATTGACCGCCGCGCTGCTGCACTCGCCGGATGTGCTGTTCCTGGACGAACCGACGATCGGACTCGATGTCGTCGCGCAACACAAGGTCCAGGAATTCCTGCGCTATTACCAGAAGGAACGCCGGATCACGATCCTGCTGACCAGCCACTACATGAAAGACGTCGCGGCGCTCTGCCAGCGCGTTGTGATCATCGCGCAAGGATTGATCAAGTACGACGGCTCGCTCGCAGGCATCATCGACCAGTTCAGCAGCTACAAGATCGTCACGCTCCAAATGGACGAGAACGCGATTCCCGGGAGTTTCCAGCCCTTCGAGGCCTACGGACGGTTGCTCGATGTCCAGCCGCCGAAAGTACGTCTGCGGATTCCGCGCGTTCAGGTCCCTCGCGCACTGGCCGACATCCTCGCGCGCTGGGCCGTCGCCGATGTGGCCGTCGAGGATCCGCCGCTGGAAGAAGTAATCGCCGATCTGTTCGAACGCGTCAAGTAAGCGATGCGAGCGTGGCTGGGGCTGGCAGCGCTTGCAGCGCCAACTGGATCTTGGCTCAGCGTGCAACGATACGAAATCCATCCCCGGCCCACAAGAAAGCGAGTCCCCGACTCAGCAGGGGCTGGAAGCCCCTGCCACGGCGTTCCCCGTTCCCCGTTCCCCGTTCCCCGTTCCCCGTTCCCCGTTCCCCGTTCCCCGTTCCCCATTCCCCATTCCCCATTCCCCATTCCATGCAATACAATCGCGAGGAACAAGGAGAGTGGGCGGATGAGCGCGGCACCCAAAGTACGGCTTGGAGAGATCGCCACGGCCCGGAGCGGCGACAAGGGGAACCACGCGAATATCGGCGTGGTTGCGAAGACGGCTGCCGATTTCAGATTGTTGCAGCGCGCGTTGACCGCGGAGGTTGTGGCGCGGTACTTCGAGTGTCTGGGGGCCCGCGATGTCGTACGTTACGAGTTGCCGAACGTGCACGCCTTGAACTTCATGCTCTTCGACGCGCTTGAGGGCGGTGCCAGTCAGTCTTTGCGGATCGATACCCAGGGAAAGCTGCTCGGCTCGGCGCTGCTGGAGTTGGAATTGCAGTTCGACTCGGTCTATAATCATTGAACGATGCCTCGAGTCGCCCTGTTCGTTCCCTGTTACATCGACCAGTTTTACCCTGACGTTGCCTGGGCGACTTTGGAAGTCCTGGAACGGCATGGTGTGCGCGCGAAAGTGCCGGAGATGCCGACTTGCTGCGGGCAGCCGATGGCCAATACCGGCTGCGTCAACGAGGCCCGGCCGTTGGCCGAGCAGTTTGTCGAGGTGCTCGGCCGCTTCGATCATGTGGTCTGTCCGTCGGGCAGCTGCACGGCGATGGTACGGCAGCATTACGAGCATCTGCTGCATGGCCGAACCGATTACGTCGCCTTGCGGAACAAGACCTGGGAATTGACGGAATACCTGCTGGATGTGTTGCGGATCGATCCGCCGCGCAGTCCATTTCCGTATCGGGTCGGCCTGCATCAAAGTTGCCACGGTTTGCGCGAGTTGCGTTTGGGCAGTTCCAGCGAGACGGTCGGCCCCCGTTTCAGCAAAGCACAAAAGTTGCTGGAGTCGATGCAGGGAATTCAGTTGGTGAAGCTGACGCGGCCGGACGAGTGCTGCGGGTTTGGCGGAACCTTCGCCGTGCAGGAGGAGGCGATCTCCTGCCGGATGGGCTTGGACCGGATTCACGATCATGAGCAGGCCGGCACGGAAGTGCTGACCGCCAACGACATGTCGTGCCTGATGCACCTCGATGGTCTGCTACGGCGCGATCGACGACCGATCCGCGTGCTGCACATCGCACAGATCCTCGCCGGACGAACACCGAACTGATTTCCAATTCGGGAACACCTGGACTGCCGATGACTGAATCTCTGCCGATCATCGATCATCCCGCCGCGGCCGCGCGATTTGTCGACGACGGAGCTCGGACTGGCTGGCACGATCAGGCTCTATGGTTCGTGCGGGTCAAACGGGATCGGCAGGCACATGGCCTGCCGGAGTGGGAAGCGTTGCGCGAGCAGGCGGCGGCGATCAAGTCGCACACGATCTCGCGACTGGCCGACTATCTCGAACAGTTCGAACGCGAAGCGACGCGGCGCGGTGCCGTGGTGCATTGGGCGCGGGATGCCGAGCAGCATAATGCGATCGTGTTGGAGATCCTGCGGCGGCACGGCGCCCGCAAGGTCGCCAAGAGCAAGTCGATGCTGACCGAAGAATGCCATCTGAACCCTTTCCTGCAGCGGCACGGAATTGAAGTGGTGGATACGGACCTAGGAGAGTGGATTGTCCAGCTGCGCAACGAACCGCCCAGTCACATCGTGCTTCCCGCGATCCATATCAAGAAAGAGGAAGTCGGGGAACTGTTCCATCGTGTGCTGGGGACGGAGGCCGGCGCGACCGATCCGAAGTATCTCGTCGAGGCGGCGCGGACCCGGTTGCGCGAAGTTTTCCTCGCCGCCGACGCGGGAATCACGGGTGTGAATTTCGGCGTTGCCGAGTCGGGTGGGATCGTTGTCTGCACCAACGAGGGCAATGCCGATCTGGGCGTGTCGCTGGGAAAACTGCATATCGCCTGCATGGGCATCGAGAAACTGATCCCGCGCTGCGGCGACCTGGGTGTCTTCCTGCGGCTGTTGGGAAGGTCGGCGACCGGCCAGCCGATCACGTCGTACTCGTCCCACTTTCATGGTCCGATTCGCGATGGCGAGCTGCATATTGTGCTGTTGGACAACGGGCGCAGCGAGATCCTTGCCAGCGACGACTTTCGCCGGGCCCTGCATTGCATCCGTTGCGGCGCCTGCATGAACACCTGCCCTGTCTACCGCCGCAGCGGCGGGCACAGCTACGGCGCAACGGTCCCTGGACCGATTGGATCGATCCTCAACCCTGCTCGGGATGCCGAAAAATACTCAACACTGCCGTTTGCATGCAGCCTTTGTGCGTCCTGCAGCGACGTATGCCCTGTCGGGATCAACCTGCACGAACAGCTGCTCATCTGGCGGGAACGGATCGCGGCACGCGGGATCCTCAGTGGTACCAAGCGGCTGGCAATGAAGTTCGCCAGCCATTTGCTACGTCGTCCGGCACTGTTCGCTTTCGCCGGCGCGCTCGCGCGCTGGGGACTCCGCCACCTGCCCCGCTTCGCTTTCTACCATGCACTCAATCCCTGGGGTCGCCAGCGCGAGCTGCCGATCCCGCCTCGTCGATCTTTCCGGCAGGAATACCGAAAACGCCATGAGCGCCAGCCTCCCCGCGGATAAGAACGCACGCCAGTCGATTCTGGAACGGATCCGATCCCGCGAGCTCCCGCCGCGCGAATTACCTCCACTCTTCGATGAGGGCATCCGCTACGCTGATCGCTGGGCACAATTCCAGGAAGTGCTGTCTTCGGTCGGCGGACAATTCTTGAGTGTCGCTGACCGGGACGGCGTTGCGGCGACCCTGGCGAAACTACCGGTTGTCGAGTCATCGCGCTGCCGGGCCTGCACCGTCCCTGATTTGCACTTCGGTAATCTCGACTTGAACGCCGTCGACGATCCACGCGATCTGGCCGGACTCGACCTGGCAATTTTCCCGGGCCAGTTCGCCGTTTCCGAAAACGGAGCGGTCTGGGTGACCGACGAGTCGATTCGCCATCGAGCCGCTCTGTTTATCGCGCAGCATCTGCTGCTCGTGGTACGGCAACCCGACTGCGTCGACAATATGCACCAGGCGTACCAGAGACTGGCGTTCGGCGAACGCGGCTATGGCCTGTTTATCTCCGGGCCGTCCAAGACCGCCGACATCGAGCAATCGCTGGTCATCGGGGCGCATGGCCCCCGATCGTTGACCGTGGTCGCCGTACCATGATCGCGTTTCCTGCAGCGACCATCGAATGCTAGCATCGAATCGCGATTGTTGCATTTTGCCCATTCTGGTATAAGCATCACCGCCTGGAGACTTCGGACCCAGACCCACCGCAGGTCTCAGACGGGCATCGCTCAAAGAGAGAGACCTACCGTTGTCGGTTCGAGTGATCCCGCGGCTCGACATCAAGGGCCCGAACCTCGTCAAGGGCGTACATATGGAGGGCTTGCGCGTACTGGGCAAGCCCGAACAGTTTGCACGCCATTATTACGAGTCGGGTGCTGACGAGCTGCTCTATATGGACGTCGTCGCGAGCTTGTATGGCCGCAATAGTCTGCTCGACCTGATCGAGCGGACCGCGCGCGAGGTCTTCATCCCGCTTACGGTCGGCGGCGGAATCCGCTCCGTCGCCGACATTCGTCGCGTGCTGCGCGCCGGCGCGGACAAGGTGGCGATCAACACCGAAGCGGTGCGGCGGCCGGAATTCATCTGCGAGGCCGCGCACGTCTTTGGATCGTCGACGATCGTCGTATCGATCGAGGCGATCCGACAGTCGGACGGCCGCTACCTTGCTTACACCGATTGCGGGCGCGAATGGACCGGCCTGGACGCCGTCGACTGGGCGGTCAAAGCCGCCGAATTGGGTGCCGGCGAGTTGCTGGTCTCCAGCGTCGATCGTGACGGAACCGGCAAGGGATTTGACGTTGAGCTGACACGCCAGATAGCGCGGCTGGTATCGGTACCGGTGATTGCCTCGGGAGGCGCCGGTCAGCTGGAACATGTATGCGAAGTCGTCGATCGTGGCTCGGCGGACGCCGTCGGCCTGGCGTCCCTGCTGCATTATGATTTTGTCCGCTCCGGCGCGCCCAGCGGCCATGCGACAACGCCAAAGACCCAGGAAGGAAACCTGGAATTCGTACGGCGGCAGACCGCCTGGTCGGCCATTCGCAGCGTGCCACTCGCAGAAGTCAAACAATGTCTGTGGAACAGCGGCGTGGATTGCCGCCTGAATTAGGAGCCCGTTATTACGTAGGTCAGGTCACCCGACCCGACCGGCCTGGAAACAGGCCAGCATAGCGACCCGAATAGGAATGGATTCCGAGATGAACGGCAACAACCCGCCCCGGGTGGCGATCGTCGATTACCAGGCCGGCAACCTCTACAGTGTGGAGCACGCCTGCCGTTGCGCCGGCATGGAACCTTGGGTCACAAGCGATCCGAAATCGTTATCCGGCGTTGCCGGCGTCATCCTGCCGGGAGTCGGCGCATTCGGTGATGCGATGCGGGCCCTGCGGGATTCGGGACTGGCCGATGCGTTGATTGACTTCTCCCATTCCGGCCGGCCGCTGATCGGTATTTGCCTGGGGATGCAACTGCTGCTCGGCGAGAGCCACGAATTCGGCCGCCATCGCGGTCTCGAACTGATCGAAGGTGAGGTACGCCGCCTGCAGATCAGCACGACGAACCGCGCGGCGCGCGTGCCGCACGTTGGCTGGAGCCGCATCTATCCCGCGACACGCGGGAGCCAACTCGTTGACTGGGCTGCGACGCCCCTGAACGGTATTGAACCTGGACAATCGATGTACTTTGTCCATTCGTACGTGGTATGCCCCGCACAACGCGATCTGGTCGTGGCCGAGTCGGTGCATGGGGACACTGTTTTCTGCTCCGCATTGCGGCGCAAGAACGTCTGGGCCTTTCAATTTCATCCCGAGAAGAGCGGCCCGCGAGGCATCCAGCTTTATCGAAACATCGCCGGACTATTTCAAGCCGACACATCGATGCCGCTCGCCGGAGAATCGCGCGACGGCTCGCCAAGGAGAGAACTACGTCATGCCGCATGAATCGTTGCCAGCCTACTACGGACTACCAGAGCATGTGACGTTTTGTACGCGTTGCGTGATGTCGAACCAGCGGCCCTGCTCCTATCCAGAGTTCCGACATACCAAAGACCGTCGCACGCCCACGATGCACGTCGACGCCGAAGGAGTCTGCGACGCATGCCGGTACGCGGAAACCAAGGAGCGCATCGACTGGGACGATCGGGAACGGCAATTGCGGGCCTTGCTGGACCGCTATCGCAGCAACGACGGCTCGTACGATTGCCTGGTTCCGGGAAGCGGCGGCAAAGACAGCATCTACGCGGCGCACCTGCTCAAAACCAGGTACGGCATGCACCCGCTGACCTGTACATGGCCGCCGATCATGTACACCGACATCGGCCGTCAGAATTACCTCAACTGGTGCGACATCGGCGGCTTCGACAATGTCACGTTCAAGCAGAACGGCCGCGCGATGAAACTGCTCACGCGATTGTCGATTGAAAACCTGCTGCATCCGTTTCAGACCTTCATCCTCGGCCAGAAAAATCTGGCTCCAAAGCTGGCACTGAAATTCGGGATCCCGCTGGTGTTCTACGGAGAGAACGAAGCGGAATACGGCAATCCAATCGCTGACAACAATCAATCGCTGCGCGACAAGTCGTACCACACGATGAACGACATATCCAAATTGCACCTGGCGGGAGTTCCGGTTCCCGAGTTGATCGAGCGGTACAAGATCCCCCTGGTCGACCTGATGACCTATCTTCCCGCCGAACATACCTTGTACGATCGCCAGCAGATCGACGTCCATTATCTCGGATACTACGTGAAATGGACGCCGCAGGAGGCCTACTATTATTCGGTGGAGCATTCGGGCTTCCAGGCCAACCCGGTGCGCACGGAGGGCACTTACAGCAAGTACAACAGCCTGGATGACAAGATCGACGGATTTCACTACTACACCACCTACATCAAATTCGGTCTGGGCCGAGCGAGCTATGACGCGTCCCAGGAAATTCGGAATCGGCACCTGACGCGCGAAGAAGCCGTCGCACTGGTCCGACGCTTCGACGGCGAATTTCCCGCACGGTACTTTCAGGAGATCATGGACTTCATCGGCATGCAGCCGGACCAGTTTCACGCGCTTTGCGACAAGTTCCGATCACCGCATCTCTGGGTGTGCGAGGGGGGCGATTGGCGACTGCGACATCCGGTCTGGCAGCAGTTGACGGCGGTCGATTCGGAGCAAATCGCGGAATCGGGCACGAACCGCAACGCCGCCTGAGGCGGGTGAACAGCCAATCGCAGGAAAGGACCTTGGCGATGAGCAGCATGACGGGAGCATGGCAGGTTTGGGATCAAGCGACATCGTATGGACAAACGCTCTATCGCCGCGCGGTCGGCGAACTGCCGGAAATGGAGAGCGCCAAGAAGATGGCCCGCGAGGCCGGCAGAGTTTTCCGCAACGGGGACTCGATTCTGGATGTCGGCTGCGGCGCGGGCCATTATCTGCCCAGCCTGCGGCGCCTGATACCGACCCCCTTTGCCTATCACGGCATCGACGCCACGGAAAACTATGTCGAGCTGGCGAAAAAAGCATTCGCCGGACAACCCCATGTGGAATTCTCCGTCGGCAGTATTTTCGACCTCGACCTGCCCGACCGCAGCTATGACGTGGTAATGTGCAATAACGTACTGCTGCACATGCCCTCGATCGCTCGCCCGTTGTCCGAACTCGTCCGCGTCGCACGGCACAAAGTCCTGGTTCGATTCCTCTGCGGACAACGTTCGTTCATCATCCAGGATGTGCACCCGCAGGCCGACGGTGAGGAATTCGATTCGCAGTTGCGTCCGGTCGGATTCCATTACTACAACATCTACAGTCAGGCGTACGTGCACCGATTGATCTCCGACTTGACGGGGGTGGAGTCGTGGACGATCGCGCCCGACACCGACTATGACCAACAGAAGATCCTTGACTCGGCCACCGAGCATGATGGGGCGCATGACGCGTCCGGCATCACCGGCGGTTATCAGGTCAATGGCTACATACTGCAGCCCTGGGCCGTGCTGGAAATCACGCGTACCCCCAGCCAGTAGGCTGTCCTGAGACATCAAGTGCCCGCTTTCGCGGAGCGAAAGCCAACATGAACCGATCACGCAAGGATGCGACATGTCATTACTCGAAGAGTGCCTGATAGGACGGGAAGATACGATTCGTGAAGCGATGTCTCGAATCAATCGCGGCGCTCGCGGCATCGTGTTGGTGGTCGACGCGCAACAACGGCTCGAACATACGGTCACCGACGGCGATATTCGCCGCGCCATCCTGGCCGGTGACGGCCTCGATCAGCCAATCAGCTCGCTCATCGCCCGTAAACCGTCCGGGCCGATCACGGCTCCGTGCGACCTGCCCGTCGACCAGCAGGTCCGCCGGATGCAGGACCATGGCGTCCGACAGTTGCCGTTGATCGATGCACGGGGACGGGTCACCGGAATGACTTTTCTGGAAGACCTGATTCGGGAGCCGGATAGCAGCAGCGTGCAGGCAGTGATCATGGCCGGAGGTTTCGGCAAACGACTGCGACCACTGACCGATCAGACGCCCAAACCGATGCTGCCGATCCGAGGCAAGCCGCTGATGGAGCGTACGATCAACCGCCTGAAGTCGGCCGGTATTCGCAACATCAATATCACCACCTGCTATCTGCCGGAAAAAATCAGCGGTTATTTCGGCAACGGCAGCCAACTGGGAGTCGACCTGCACTACGTGGCGGAGGATCAACCGCTCGGAACCGCCGGCGCACTGGGACTGCTGACGTCGAACCAAGACACCCTGCTGGTTCTGAACGGCGACATCCTGACCAGCGTCGACTTCCGCTCGATGATCGAATTTCACCGCCACCATAACGCCGATTTGACTGTGGGAGTCCGCCAGTACGGTGTCGAAGTACCGTTCGGTGTCGTGGAAACGCAACAAGGCATGGTGCGATCCCTGCGCGAGAAGCCGACCGTCGACTTTCTGGTCAATGCCGGAATTTACCTGGTGGAGCCCTCCGCGAGGTCGCTAATCCCTCAACAGCGACGTTTCGACATGACCGAATTGATTCAAGCGATGCTTCACGCGGGGCGCAATGTTATGAGCTATCCCATCGTCGAGTATTGGATCGACATCGGAAAGCTCGACGACTTTCAAAAGGCGCAACAGGAGTCCCAGCAGCTGCGCTGGGCGTCGTGAAAAGATCGAGGAGAACCAGGCGGGAATTTGGTCGATGGATTGGAGCAAGCAACGCGTATTGGTGACGGGCGCCGGTGGTTTCGTCGGCAGCCACCTTACCGAGCGACTGATGGCGCTGGGAGCCACAGTCCGCGCGCTGGTCCATTATCGCGGATCGGGTTCTGCGGGTTGGCTCGATCAGTTCCCGGAACATGCGAGCCTCGAGAAGATTCCGGGCGATATCTGCGACGCGGGCCTGGTGCGCGAATCGATGCGTGGCTGCGCGATCGTCTACCACCTTGCAGCCCTGATTGCCATTCCCTATTCCTATCGAGCTCCAGGGTCTTACGTGCGAACGAATATCGAGGGCACGTTGAACGTACTGGAAGCCGCGCGCGAATTACGGCCGGACCGCGTCGTGCATACTTCGACCAGCGAAGTCTACGGCACTGCCCGTTACGTTCCGATCGATGAACAACACCCGCTGCAGGGTCAGTCGCCCTACTCGGCGACCAAAATCGCCGCGGACAAACTGGTCGAGGCCTACCATCGATCTTACGCTGTACGCGCAGTCACGATCCGTCCGTTCAATACCTTCGGTCCACGGCAGTCAACCCGGGCCGTGATACCGACCATCATGGCCCAGTGCTTGACCCGTTCTTCCGTACGGCTGGGCAACCTTTCCGCCACCCGCGATTTGAATTTCGTGGCGAATACGGTGGACGGATTTATCGCCGCGGCCGAATCGGAAGCGGCACTTGGCGAAACCATCCAACTGGGGAGCGGTGCGGAAATCACGATCGGTGAACTCGCCGAGCGGATCATCCGCCTGAACGGCAAGAACGTGTCGATCGAGACGGATCCACAACGTCTGCGCCCCGACGCCAGCGAAGTGCAGCGGCTGATCGCCGACAATCGCAAGGCCGAGAAGGTTCTGGGCTGGCGTCCTCGTATCGAACTGGATGAAGGCCTGCGGGTCACACTGAACTGGGTCCGTGAAAATCTCGAAAGGTGCCAGGCCAATGACTACCACGTCTGAGCCATCCTCCGCGGTGGAACGTCGCCCGATTCCGCTCAGCGTACCCTGCCTCGACGGCCGGGAGATGGAATATGTGCGCGAGTGCCTGGAGACGAACTGGATCTCGTCGGCCGGCCCGTTTGTAACGAAGTTTGAAGCCGAACTCGCCGCGCGAATCGGTGTTCCGCACGCGGTCGCCACCAGTTCAGGAACCGCCGCCCTGCACCTTGCCTTGCTTGCCGCCGACGTTCAGCGCAATGACGAGGTGATCGTACCGACGCTCACATTCATTGCCACGGCAAACGCGGTGCGGTATGTCGGCGCATGGCCGGTATTCGTCGACGCCGAATCGAAACACTGGCAGATCGACGTGGAACTGGTGCGCCGCTTTCTGGAGGAGCATTGCGAGATGCGCGACGGCCGGCTGGTCAATTGCCGCACCTGGCGGCGCGTGCGCGCCATCCTGCCCGTACATCTGCTGGGACATCCCGCGGATCTCGAACCGCTCTTGGAACTCGCTCGGCGATTCTCCCTGACGGTCATCGAGGACTGTGCGGAGAGCCTGGGCGCCGAATATCATTCTCGGCCGACGGGCTCCTGGGGCATCGCCGGCTGTTTCAGTTTCAACGGTAACAAGACCTTTTCCACGGGCGGAGGAGGCATGCTCGTGACGCGCGACGAGTCGCTGGCGCTGCGAGCCAGGCATCTCTCGACGCAGGCCAAGTCGGGAACGGACGAGTACATCCATGACGATGTCGGATTCAACTATCGCATGCCGAACATACTCGCGGCAATTGGCTGCGCTCAACTGGAGCGATTCGAAATACTGCTCGATTCCAAGCGACAGATCGCCGCTCACTACCGACGAGCCCTCGCCGGCGTGCCAGGCCTTACTTTTCCGATCGAAGCGCTCGATGTTCGCTCGTCCAACTGGCTGTCGACCGTGCGGATCGACGCCGCAGCGTTCGGCAGCTCAAGTCGGCAATTGCGGGAGATCTTGCGACAGGCGTCCGTCGAATCGCGGCCGCTCTGGCAGCCGATGCACCTGAGTCCCGCCCATCGCGGCGCACCTCATCTTCTGTCAGGAGTTGCCGAACAGCTTTACGAAGACTGCCTGAGTCTTCCATCCTCGGCGGACCTTGCGGATTCATCGTTGCGGTACGTCGTCGATACCATCCGTGGCGCGGCGCGGGAAGACTCGCGCGACGGACGATCCCCGCCTGCCCAGCTGCGCGGCGCCGCTTAGGAGAACTGCAGAGTGTCGTTGGACCAACCATTCCCACCCATGGCATGCAACCGGGCGATCTTCCTGCCCTCCGCGGAATCCTCGTTGAAGGAGATGCTCTATATCGCGCAGTGCCTGGAACGGCGCGGGACGCTGGTGCCGTCGTTCGTCATCCGCACGCCGATGCGCGAGCATTGGCTCGACGAGATCCGAAAGGCTGGTCATGAACTAATCGTCACTCCCGCGGCCCAGCGGGCCATCGTGGATCCCGAATTGCCGGCACAGGGCGACTCGGCAAAACCGGTCGACCCGACTCTAGACGCGGTGGGGCCGGCGATCGTTGCCCGGCTGCTGGCGGCGCCACGTCGGGTACTTCGGTGGGTCGGAAACCGGCTGATGCTCGATTCCCTCAGTCGGTATGCACGGGCCATGCGCCGGTTCCGGACGGACTGCAGGCAGGCCAGTCGACTGCTCGATCAACTCGTACCCGCACTGCTGGTTACACCCAGCGATCGCACGATCGGATTGGAGACCGCTTTGCTTGCGGAGGGTCGTCGGCGCGGTATTCCGTCGCTGGTGATCCCCTGGTGTCTCTGGACACCACGGTCCGAGGTTTACGCAAGAATGGAGCGATCAAACATCGAGCAAGCGGTGAACCTGGCGCGGCTCTTGAATCGGCGCGTGGCCCACCGTTTCCCGGGCCAGGTACTGGAACAAGACGAACATCGATTGCTGTTTGCCCCCGGGGAGACGATCCTGGCGGCGAATCGGATGGGCATACTGCCGCCACGGCCTTTCGCTTTTTTTGGCGGCGGCGGCCTGGCCGACCGCGTGGCGGTCGAGAGCCCCGCCTTGCGCGCCGTCTGCCTCCAGCGGGGCGTGCCTGCGACGAACGTGCGATTGACCGGTCGAGCATCGGCCGATCAGGTTGCAGCGCGATTGCGGCAGGGGCCGAGGTACCGCGCGCAACTGCAGATGGAGTTCGGCCTGCGCCCGCATCTCAAGACCATTCTCTGCGCCGTTCCGAACACGGCGGAACAGAATCTATGCAGCTGGACCCAGCATGAACAGGACACGCATCGGCTCTTTCAGGCGATGCGTTCCGCGGGCGCCTGCAACGTACTGCTGAACCTGCATCCCAAAAGCAACCCAGGGACCTACCGGGCGATTGCCGAACAGTACCGATTTACGATCGCCGAAGGGCGGGCGATCGAAGAACTGCTGCCAGCCTGCGATCTGTTTGTCAGCACGTTTTCGTCGACCATTGTCACCGCGATCGGGTGTCATAAACCGGTGTTGAATCTGGATATCTATGGGGCTCGCGACGATATGTTTGGGCGATGCCAGGGTGTCGTCACCGTACGTGACTGGGATGCGGCGGCGGTGGAGCTTCGTTCCCTGATCAGGGACGAAGTGCGATTCCAGCGACTGCTCGAAGCCCAGCAGGTAGATGCCTCACATTGGGGCATGTTCGACGGACATTGCGGGGCTCGACTGATGGTCGAAATGGAGAACCTGGTACGCAATCGACTCGCGGCACGAAGAGAGGCGGCGTAAGAACAATGGATTCCTTCAAGATCGCTCAACATGATATTGGTCGAGGGGCAGGATGTTTCGTCATCGGCGAAGTCGCCCAGGCCCACGACGGCAGCCTGGGCATGGCCCACGCATTTATCGACGCGATTGCCGCGACCGGCGCGCATGCCGTCAAGTTCCAAACGCACCTCGCGACCGCGGAAAGTTCGCCCGAGGAACCGTGGCGCGTCAAGTTCAGCCGTCAGGATGCCAGCCGGTATGACTACTGGCGGCGGATGGAGTTCAGCGCCGATCAATGGCGCGGCTTGCGCGATCACGCGCGGGATGCCGGACTGGTGTTTCTCAGCAGCCCGTTTTCCGTGGAAGCCGTCACCTTGCTCGACCGCCTGGAAATGCCGGCTTGGAAGGTCGCGTCAGGCGAAGTCAACAATCCACTGCTGCTGGAAGTCATGTCCCGCACCGGCAAACCGGCAATGATCTCGAGTGGCATGTCGACCTGGGAGGAACTCGACGCCGCCGTGGCGCGTTTTCGCGAACAAAACTGTCCGGTCGCCTTGTTGCAATGCACCACAGCCTATCCCTGTCCACCCGAACGGATCGGGCTCGATGTGCTCGAACAGCTTCGCCAGCGATACAACGCTCCCGTCGGACTCTCCGACCACTCCGGAACAATCTACGCGGCGATTGCCGCCGCCACGATGGGCGCGAGTCTGATCGAACTGCACGTGACAATGAGTCGGGAGATGTTCGGCCCGGACGTACCGGCCTCCGTTACTACCAGCGAACTGCGGCAAGTGGTCGAGGGGGTGCGATTCGTGCATCGGGCCCTGTCCTCTCGAACCAACAAGGACCAGCAAGCCCAGGAAATGCAACCGTTGCGAGCGGCGTTTGGCAAGAGCCTGGTCGCACGCCACGCCCTGCCCGCCGGGACGATCCTCCGCAAGGAAGATCTGACGGCAAAGAAACCGGGCCGGGGAATCCCGGCCTCCGAATTCCAGTCGGTCGTCGGCAAGCGAGTTTGCCGCGCGCTGAGCGCCGACGAATTCCTGCGTCTCGACGATTTTGCGGGCGCGGGTTGACTCATCGATCGAACATGGAGAAAGGCCGTCCATGACAACCAGGAAAGTCTGCGTGGCGATCACCGCCCGCGCCAGCTACTCGCGAGTTCGATCCGCATTGTGCGCCATCCAGAACGATCGGCGCCTTGAGTTGCAGATCGTCGCCGCGGCGTCCTCGGTGCTCGATCGCTATGGCAACGCCGTCAAGTTCATCCAGCAGGATGGATTTCCCGTCCACGCACGCATCTTCAATATTGTCGAAGGCGAAAACCTGGTGACCTCGGCCAAGTCGACGGGGTTGGGACTCGTGGAGATGGCGACCGTCCTGGCCAACCTTGAGCCCGACATGGTGGTGACGATCGCCGACCGTTACGAGACGATCGCGACATCGATTGCGGCCGCCTACATGAATATCCCGCTGGTGCATCTGCAAGGCGGTGAAATCACGGGATCGATTGATGAAAAAGTCCGCCACGCCAACACCAAGCTGGCTGACATCCATTTCGTCTGCTCGACGCGCGCCCGTGACCGCGTCATCCGCATGGGAGAATGCCCCGAACGCGTCTTCGTCACCGGCTGCCCGTCCATCGACCTTGCGGATGAGATTCTGAAGGATCCGACGCCCGAAGCCGACCCGTTTCGTCGATTCGGCGGCGTCGGCCCGGAACTGGACCTGAGCAGCGGTTACTTGATCGTGCTGCAACATCCGGTGACGACGGAGTACGAATCCGCGCGCGGCCAGGCCTGGGAAACGCTGCGCGCCATCGCGGAACTTGACATGCCGACACTCTGGTTCTGGCCGAACGTCGATGCGGGGTCGGACGGAACCTCGAATGCCCTCCGATCTTTCCGCGAACTCCACAATCCGCGCAATATTCACTTCTTCAAGCATGTCGACTCGCTGCAGTTTCTGCGACTGGCCTACCACAGCCGCGCGATTGTCGGCAACTCCAGCGTCGCGATCCGCGAGTGCTCCTACTTGGGTGTCCCAGCCGTCAATATCGGCACACGCCAGCAAGGGCGCGACCGGGGAAGCAATGTGATCGACGTGGAGCATCACCAATCGGAAATCGTACGGGCAGTCAGATCGCATATCCGCCACGGACGATTTGCCAGCGATCCACTGTATGGCGACGGCCAGTCGGGACGGCGCATCGCCGATCTATTGGCAACCGTTCCGCTGTCGATCGACAAGACGCTGTACGAAGGCGAAGTGCTTCCGGAAGCGGCTCGCGGCCGCACCAGTGCACGACAGGCGGCGTAGAGGCATGCATCGCGGAAAGGAGTCGCTGGCATGGCGGAACGGACGGAAATCCTGGCTCTGATCCCGGCGCGCGGCGGATCGAAGGGAATTCCCGGCAAGAATATCCGGCTGCTGGGTGGGCGGCCGTTGATCGATTATGCCTGGGCCGCCGCGTCGGGCTGTCCCAGCGTCACGCGCATCATCGTCGATACGGACTCCGACGCCATAGCGGCGGTGGCGCGACAACGCGGAGCAGAGGTACCTTACCTGCGCCCCGCGGACCTTGCGCAGGACGCGACGCCCACCATCGATGTTGTGATCCATGCGCTCCGTTGGCTGGCGGATCATCAAGACTATCGTCCGGAGATTGTGCTGCTGCTGCAACCAACCGCTCCGCTGCGAACCAGTGCTCACCTCGCGGAAGCATTGCGGCGACTTCAGAATGAACCTGGCGCCGACGCCATCGTAAGCGTCAGCGCGGTACCGGCACACTACAACCCGCTATGGCAATATCGGCTGGACGACGGCACGTTGCGTCTGTTCTGTGGCGGCGCACCTGGCGACGTCGTGCGACGCCGGCAGGATTTGCCGCCGACCTATATTCGCAACGGCGCCATCTACGCCACGCGGACGGAAACCGTGCTCCGCGGCTCGTTGTACGGGGAACGCTGTCTGGCTTATGAGATGCCCGCGGAGTTGCATCTGAACATCGACACCTGGGAAGACTGGCAGCGGGCGGAAGCTTTGTTGGAACAGAAGGAGATGTGGCGTGCGGCAAGCTGATGTGGTTCTGTTCGTCGAACATGTGTCTCGGGAACTGGATATCGCCTGCGTGATCCGGCATCTTGCCTGGCAGCGTTTCGGCATGGAAGTCGGCGTGGCGTCGCTGACGCAGGGGTTGGAACAGACATTGCGTGGAACGCCGCCCAGCGTGATTGCAGTTCCCTACTTCTATTCCCGACGCGACATGGGCATTCGCGAAATTCTCATGCGCTGGCCGGGGGTGCGCGTGGTCAACCTGGCATATGAACAACTGGTATCCCCTGGCAATCAACAATTTAAAGTGCCCCGGGACCCGATCGCCCGCGAACATGTGTTACACCTGGCCGTCGGCGATTTTTTCCGCGAATTTCTGGTCCGGCATGGCGTGCCCAGAGATCGGGTACTGATGAGCGGGAGCCTGGCCTGTTCCTTGTACCTGGCGCCTTACCGCCGCTATTTTGAATCACAGCGCGCGCGGATGGCGACTCAGTACGGACTGGAAATAAATCGTCCCTGGGTGTTTTTCCCCGAAAACTACGGCGCGGCATTTTTTTCCGATCGGGAAGTGGAGCGGCGCGTTCGCGAAGGCTGCGACCGCCGGGACGTTGAAGAATACCGCCGCACCTCCCGCGATTCCCTGACGCAGGTTGCGGACTGGTGCCGACACGCCGCGCTCCACGAAGATGTTGAAATCATCATCCGGCCGCGACCCGCCACTTCGGTCGACACCCTGCGCGCATCGTTCCGTGAGGCCGCCGGGGAACTGCCGCCCGACCGGCTGCACTTCATCAAACAGGAGTCCGTCCGCCAATGGACGCTGGCCTGCGATACCGTGGTCTCGTCCTTCAGTACAACCCTGGTCGAGGCGGCGGTTGCGGATCGTCCGGCCTATCTGCTGATGCCCTCCCCCCTGCCCCGCTCAATGCATTGCGAGTGGCACGATCTGGCACCGAAAATCGCGACCGCCGATGAATTCCAGCGTCTGCTGCGCGAAGGCCCGTCGCCGTTTGCCACTTCGTTGCTCCGCCAATGGGCACAACTCGAACTACTCAGCTACGGCGATCCGATCTCCAAAGTTGCCGCGATTCTCGCCGCGGCTGTGGGACGCGATTGCCATCTGCCTCCGGTCCCCTCGGCACCCGTCCTCGACCGGATGCGGCTCCAATGGAAGCGATCCAGGCGGCAATGGAAGCAACGACTATTGACTTCAACCGCATCTCCAGCCGCGAATCCCTGCGAATCCCCCGATGCGTTTGATACGCACGATGTCGATGAACGGACCGCCGCATGGGAACAGACGCTCGACCTGCCTTCCCGGGATCTCCGAGCCTGTGCGTAACGAACGACATAATGCGGCTCCGTGACCCGCATGGGAGAGTTCGATAAAGAGTGTCCCGCTGGACGCAAAGTTCGACGGGCAGTTATCTTGTCGGTTCCGTCCCAGCCTACTCCGGAGTTCTGCCATGTCCGCGATTCAAGTCAAAGTGCATGCCCCGAGCGGAACAATCATTCTCAACCGCCCCGAACGCCGCAATGCCCTGTCGCGGGAGATGCTGCGGCAAATTATTCAGGCGTTCCATGATCTGCACCAGGAAAAGCGCGTACGGGCGGTGATCCTGACCGGGGCAGGCAGCGCGTTTTGCGCAGGCATGGACCTGGCCGAAATGCAGGCCACCGCGAAGGAGCCCGATGCCCAAGCCCAATGGTATAACGACTCGGTGCTGTACTCGGAACTCTTGGAGGTCATGCTGCGCTTCCCCAAACCGATCATCGCGGCACTGAACGGCCCCGCGATTGCAGGCGGCATGGGGCTAGCGCTCGGTTCCGATCTGGTCCTGGCTTCTTCCTCCGCAAGCGTCGGACTTCCCGAACCGCGACGCGGGCTGGTCGCTGGAATGGTATCGCCACTTCTCGCCTTCCGGATCGGCGCGGGACAAGCAGCTCGATTGCTGGTTACCGCTCGCATCATCCCGGTGGACGAGGCCCTGCGGATCGGGATCGTGCACGAAGTGGTTGGCGACGATCTGATCTGGGCACGTGCGCACGAGTTGGCCAAGGAATGTGCCGAGTCGGCACCGGAAGCCATTCAATTGACGAAACGCATGCTGTACGACACGATCGGCGAGCACCTGATCACGCAGTTGACCTCCGGCGCCGCGATCAGTGCCACGGCAAGAACCACCGAGGCGGCTGTGGAGGGACTAGCCGCATTCCTGGAAAAACGACCGCCAAAATGGCAATAAGATCTCCTCGCAGGCGAACACCTCACACGGAAAAAACAATTTGGAAGGGTTGGACGACCGTCCGCGCGGAGATTAGTCTGATCGCGGACCATTCGCCCATAGGCACGCCCGCGGGGTTCGTCGAAAATCGCCATTGTCTGGCCGTCAAGTTGACGGCAAAGAAATTCATCGACGTCGCGCGCGAAAGGTAGGGGACCATGAACATGATCGGGCTCGGTTTAGCGGAAATTGTCTTGCTGGGAATGCTCGGTGGAAGCCTGGGGCTGGGGATGCCGACGAGCATTCCTCCCTTGCCGGAAGACCCGCTGCTGGCCAAAGTCGCGCCTGCCGAATGCCTGGCATACGTTACCTGGTCGGGCACCGTAACGATCGATCCGTCGAGTGCCAACTCAACGGAGAAACTGCTGAATGAACCGCAGATCCGGAAGTTCCTTAAGGAGATCGAAAGCCGGATTAACCAATCGATGCAGGCGTCCGCACAGCCCGGGCCGGCGGGACTCGAGCCGTTCGCCATCTTGCAGTCGATCATGAACCGCCCCGGCGCCGCTTACCTTGCCAAGCTGAAACTAGATCCGATGGGCCCCACCGATCTCGAAGCCGCACTGATACTGCAGACAGGGGATGATGGCCCGAAAATCGAAGCACTGTTCAAGCAACTGTTCGCAGCCGCCGGCCCGATCGAACCGGTCCAGATCGGCACGCGGACATTTCAACGTATCGCCGCCCAGCCCAACCAACCGGCGATCACTTTCGGCGTTCGCGGCAAGTACTTTATCCTGGGTACCGGCGAAGGAATTATCGAGAGCATCGAACAGCGGGCCCGCCAGGAAGCGCCGAAATGGCTCACCGATCTCCGCCAACGCCTTGCCGTTCCGCGCATCTCCGGCATCAGTTATGTCAATCTATCCAAAATCATCCCGATCGTCATGGAAGCCGCGGGACCGGGTGCAGTTTTGGCGCGTGGCATAATGAGTTCACTGGGGCTCGATATGATCACCAGCTTCACATCGGTAACCGGGCTGGATGAAAAAGGGTTCGTGAACCGGTCGGAATTGGCGGTCGGCGGGATTCCGATCGGGTTGCTCGGCTTTCTGGATATGCCATCGCTCACCGAAAATGACCTGCAACTGATTCCCGAAAAGAGCCCCGTCGCCACGATGATCCGCATCGACTACGGCAAAATCTACGATTGGGCAATGAGCCAATGGGGACAATTCGCGCCGCTTGAAAAGCAAAACTATGATGCCGCACTCGGCCGGATGGAAACGCAGCTTAACCTTAACTTGCGCCGGGATATCATCGGTTCTCTGGGTGACTCTCTGCGGATTGTCGCCGAACCAGGCGGCGGCACAGAACTGATCAACGGCTGGACGATTACCGTTCCCGTCAAGGATCGCCAGAGATTCAGTCAGGTTTACGAACAACTGATGCAGTTGCTGGGCGTTCTGTCCACGCAGGGACAAGTGCCGCCGATCAAACAGTCGGCGTTAGGCAAGTACAAGGCCTACAGTATTACGTTACCCGCTCCGGAATTACCGATCGCACCGACCTGGTGCCTCACGGAGAAGGAACTGATCCTGTCGATGTCTTCCCAATCCCTGCAAACCGCGGCCAACCGCACGACGGCGAATCCTTCGCTGGCGAAACGGGCCGACGTGGCAGAACGTCTAAAGAACGGCCCGCCGATGCTGATGGCAGTGAGCATGGACATGCGCGCCATCCTGCAGGCCATGATGCCGCTCGTGGAAGCGGGCCTGCAGCAGGCGATGGCCCAAGGCGCGTTGCCAGGTAACGAACCGTTCCAACTGCCGCCGATCGAAGTGCTGACCAAGCATCTCGAACCCAGCCTGATCGCAATGATGCGCACGAAGTCGGGCGTCGAGCTTTATTCGCGACAGACATTTCCCGGCGGAAATCTGGGTTCGTCGATGCCAACGACCTTGGCGCTGTTGCTGCCCGCCGTTCAATCGGCGCGTCATGCCGCCCAGCGAACCCAGAGCATGAACAACTTGAAGCTGATCCTGCTTGCCATGCACAATTTCCATGACGCCTACGAGGGATTCCCCGCGGCCTACAGCCTGACGAAGGATGGTAAACCCGGATTGAGCTGGCGCGTGCACATACTGCCATACATCGATCAAGACCAACTCTATCGTCAATTTCACCTGGACGAACCCTGGGACAGCGAACACAACAAGAAGTTGATTGCGAGCATGCCGATGACTTACCGGTCCCCGCTGAGCACCGCCGAGCCCGGTCGCACCAATTACCTTGGCGTGAGCGGCGAAAAGGGCATCATCGCCAAACCGGAAGGTGATAAAGCGAAAGAACACCCCGTCGGGCTGCCCTTGTCAAAGGTCACGGATGGGACGTCAAACACGATCGCCGTCGTCGAGGCGAGCGATCCGTCCGCGGTGATCTGGACGAAGCCGGATGACTATGAACCCGACCCAAACGATCCGCTGAAGGGACTGGTGGGTCTGCATGCCCAACAAGGTTTCCTTGCCGTGCTGGCGGACGGTTCCGTGCGATTCATCAGTAGCGCCGTAAATGCCGATGTATTGAGGGCATTGATGACGCGCAACGGTGGCGAAGCCGTTCGGGCACCATAGCGGCGAAAGCGACCGGTGCCCGCTGCAGTGGCATTTTGCCCCTGACCCTGCCTGGGGCATCTTACCCCAGCAATTCGTGCCTGGGGCATGCTGCCATCGGCCGCGAACGAAGTGCAGATTGGCGGAGACAGGGCGTCGCAATCTACTCCACCCATTTTCGCACGACGACTGCAGCGGCCTGACCTTGGGGAGAGATGCTCAACTTCAAGCAGATCTCTCCGGTTGACTCGTCGTCTCGGGTGGCGACACGGATCGGGCAGGCGGGATCGGGCGTACGATAATTCAGTGTGGGAAACAGCGATCCGGATCGCAGGCAGAGCAGGCTGGCGATCAGTTCCACAACTCCTCCTCCGGCTCCCAGATTTCCGTGGTAGCTTTTGGCCGCGGTCACGGGAACGTCACGATCACCGAACAGGTCGCGGATCGCCTCGGCCTCCGCCTGATCAGCGGCCCGCGTTCCCAGCCCATGGGCATTAATATGCCCGACCTGTTCGGTTCGTATGTCGGCCACACGCAGGGCCTGCCGCATCGCGTTGCCGAGCGCCTCGCGGGGAAGAGCCTCACCCCGCCGCGACAAAACGGCGGAAGAACCGTGCCCGATCACCTCGCCAAGGATCCTCGCGTTGCGATTGCGCGCGTGCGTAAGTTCCTCGAGCAGCAGCGCACCGGCGCCTTCCCCCAAAACCTGCCCCGCCCGGTCCCGGTCGAACGGTCGACACAGGCTGGCCAGGTCCTCGCCCCGAGCGACCTCTTCCTGCAACAACACATGCACGGTGCGCAGGGCATGCACGCGCGTCCCCGTGGCACCGGCGATCATCGCGTCGGCGCTTCCGCGCGCAATCGTCGTGTAGGCCTCACCGATCGCCAGGCAAGACGAGGCTTCGCGGGAAGTGATCGAATTACTTGGTCCGCGCAAGTCGTTGTAAATCGCGATGTGACTCGCCGGCATGTTCGGCAAGTACTTTAACAACCAGAGCGGATCGACGTTGGAAATTCCCAGGTCGCCCCAACGCGGAAACTGGAACTTTCCGTTTTCGTCCAGGCACTTGCGGATCCCGGCGGTGAACTCCTCGGGAACCGTCATAATATGGTCGGAACCGAAGGTGACTCCGGTACGCTCCGGATCGCGTTGCGATACCACCAACCCGGCATCGACCAGGCAACGTTGCGCGGCTGCAACCCCCATCTGAATCTCACGGCACATCAATTTCGTGCCTTTTTTGATCGTCCGCTGCAACGTCTTCTCCAGCGGACCAAAGTCGTCGATCTCCGCGTTGAAATCACGCGCCTCGGCACCCAATGCGATCGGCAGCCCTTCCGGGGGAATGCGCTGCAGTCGAGCGAACCCAGAGCGGCGCGCGGTCAAGGCATCATCCATCGCCTCCGGAGTAATCCCCAAAGGACTGACCAGGCCCATTCCAGTAATGACAACCCTTCTTGTCCCTGTCAATTTCTTATCCCTGTCAACTCCGAGGCGGATCGTTTTCGTCGGCCTAATTCTATAACCGGCACTGGCAGGGGTCGAGCGGGGAGAAACCGGTGGCTATTCCGAAGCCCGTTGCCGCCAGCCGAACCGCTGCATTCGATCCATCAATACGGCCCCGACAATCAATAGTCCCAAGACCACCCGCTGCATGTTACTTTCCACATTCAGCAAATTCATGCCGTTGTTGATCACCGCGATCACCAGCGCGCCGAGCAACGTCCCCAGAACCTTGCCTTCGCCTCCACTGAGGCTCGTCCCGCCAACGACCACTGCCGCAATCACGTACAACTCGTACATCGCCCCGTACGACGGCGAGGCACTCTTCAAGTTCGAGGTCATGACCACACCACCCAGGCCAGCCATCAAGGCCGAAATGACGTAGGAACTTACGACGACACGCTTGACAGGCACCGCCGAAAGTCGCGCCGCCGCCAGGTTGCCTCCTACCGCGTAGAGGTGGCGGCCGAAGATCGTTCGCGTCATCACGAACCAGGCCAGCAGGTAAAGCATGACCGTCAAGACCACCGCGTTCGGTATGCCCCACGTCGCGCCACGTCCCAGCCAGGTGAACGAATCGGGAATTTGATAGACCGATTCGTTATTGGTGAGTTTGGACGCCACGCCGCCCACCATTAACATCATTCCCAGGGTCATGATGAATGGCGGAATGCGGAATTGGGTCAACATCAACCCGCTGATCAGCCCCACGCAGCCGCAGGCGACGACGCCGATCAGCGATGCCAGAGTCATCCCCGCCACTCCCGCCTCCAGCGCGCCGGCCCCGTCGCGTATTACCAGTCCGGTGACGACGGCGGAAAAGGCGACCTGACTGCCCACGGAAAGATCGATACCGCCGGCGATGATCACCATCGTCATGCCGATCGCCATGATTGCAATCACAGAGATCTGGTTGGCGACATTAAGCAGGTTTGCCGCGGTCAGAAACGTCGGCCAGAAATAGCCCTGCGGCGACAGCAGGCGCGGGTGGCCTAGTCCGGGAAAATCGTCGGCCAGTTTCGCCAGCAGGCTCCAGCCGGCCACCGTTTCCGAACAGATCATGAGATCGACCGGCAATTCGCGGCGATGCAATTCCAACAGTCGCCGCCGCACGTCGGGTGGATCGCCCTCCACAACGACGAGATCTATTCCGCGCGGGCGGAGCCCGGTCACGATGGCATCCAGAAACTGCCGTTCCTCCGCCGTCGGTCGTCCCAGTACGACGATACGCGAAATCGGCTGTTGAATATCGGCAAGCTGCGTTTCGATCTGTCGAGCTGCCGCTGCTCCACGCGGCTGGTGTGGCGTGTTCGTCAGCAGACTGAACAGCCCGCACAAGCCGACCAATACCACGACGATGCCGTAATCGGTTATCGGACGTTTCGATCGACTGGCCATGGCCGCAAACCGCGATATCCGCGTCCCGAACGTCAGTGCAAGCGCAACATCTGCCAGAAGCCCTGGGCAACGCTCTGGGGATCGTTCGTCAGATAGGCCGCGATCAGTCCCACCAGGGCCAATCCGGTCAGGGCGAAGAGGTAACCGTGACGATTGCGCGTCGAACTCGATCCTCGCAGTGCCGCGCGCAGCGCCAACTCCAGACGCCGCCATCCCGCATACGCCTCGTACGTCTGACCTTCCGGCAACGATCCGGCAGATATCAACTGCACCGTGCGTAGAAAGTCGGTCTGTTCAATCTGCAGTTGCACCGACAATTGCGGGAGCACCAGGCAATCGCCTACCCACCTTGCCTCCTTGTCCAGCTGTCCCACGACGGTTCCCAGCAACGGGCGCAATTGCTCGGAACGAATGTTGTAAACCACGAGTCGCGGGCGCATCAAAAGGACGGCCAGGGTCAGGCAGAGCGAGTAAAAACAGAGCAAGAGCAGCCAGACAAAGCCCGGCCAGTTCGCTGCCGCCTGCTCGGGCATGAATAATTCCATCGGTCCCGCCAGCACCAACCCGCTAATTCCGATTCCGAGAGCAGCGGTATCGCGCGCTCCGGTGGTCAGGAACGGCCGGCGACCGAGGTTGATCAGCCCCAGCAACAGCAGATACATCGCCAGCGGCCCCAGCGCCACGATCTGATGTACTCGGTCCGGAAAAAACATGCGGCCCCCTCTCCAGCTGAGGTTATTGTAGCGGGCCGCAACTGGAGGGAACAACAAGAATTTTGAGGATGCTCGTTCCCAACGACGACTACGATTCCGCGGTCGCGGAGGCCGACGAGGCCTGGTCGTCGCTGCTGAAGGCCGGGCGCTGCGCTTTTTTCACCTGCCGGTCGTTGGAACCGACCAGTTCCAGAATTGCGCGAGTCCCCGCATCGCCCAACCTGGGTTTGGACAGTCGCAGGATCCGTGTATAGCCGCCTGACCGGTCGACAAACCGGGGAGCCACTTCCGCCACCAGCAATTTGACCGCGGTCTTGTCACCAAGCATCTGCAGTAAACGCCTGCGACCAGCGACTGCCGGCGCCATCGCTTTGGCCCATTGATTCCATTTCGGGCTTTTTCGCCACGCTTTCCACTCGTCGGACGATCGTCGAGCCGTCGTTCCCAATTCGGAAGCGTCGCGCTCGGTCTGCACAACCTGCTTGGCGATCGTAATGCACTTTTCAATCAGAGGCCGCGCTTCCTTCGCCTTGTGCAGAGTGGTTGTAATCCGCCCTTTGACCTTCGGCGCGTTGTCCAGCAATTCGGGGTCTTGCTCCGTTAAAAACAAAGCACTGGCCAGATTCTTGAACATCGCCTTGCGATGGCTGGGGCATCGGCCCAGTACTCGGCCTCGTTTGCGGTGTCTCATCGTCGTGTTCCCAATCTTGACTCAAAAAAACTTTGCGCTCCATCAACGTGACCCGGCCATCCTCGGCAGCCGCATGCCCAAGTGCAGGTTCAATTCGCTCAGCTTCTCCCGCACCTCATTCAAAGTCGTTTCGCCAAAGTTGCGAACTTCGAGCAACTGGTCCTCGGTTCGCTGCACCAAGTCTCGAACCGTGTTGATATTCTCCGACTCCAGGCAGTTCATCGCCCGGACCGACAACTTCAGTTCGGCGAGGCTCAGAGCGAGCTTGTTATCCAACACTGCGTCGCCGCCCAGCGTTGCGCCGCGAGCAGGTGCATGCACGCGTGGACCAAGCTCCGCGTATTGCACGAACGGATTCAAGTGCTTGCGGAAGATCTTGGCCGACTCGACCAGCGCCATTTCCGGCGAAACCGAGCCATTGGTGAAGATCTCCAGCGTCAACTTGTCGTAATTCGTCTTCTGACCGACACGCGTTTCCTCGACCAGCCAACGCACGCGCGTCGCCGGGCTGAAAACGGCATCGATCGGGATAATGCCGATCTCATGATCACCCACACTGTGTTCCGTCGATGGAACGTAACCCCGGCCGTTTTCGACCACCATTTCCATCAGAAACGGTACCGCGGCAGTCATCGTGGCAATCACATGGTCCTTGTTGATCACTTCGACTTCGGAATCCGTCCGCACGTCCGCTCCCGTGATCAATCCCGGTTCCGAACGCTCGACGGTAATCACTTTCGTCGAATCACTGTGGTTTTTTACCACCAGCGCTTTCACGTTCAACACAATGTCGGTCACGTCCTCAAGGATGCCCGGAATCGTCGTGAATTCATGTTGCGCGCCCTGGATCTTAATCTGAGTGACCGCGCTGCCTTCCAGACTGGAGAGCAAGATTCGCCGCAGACTGTTGCCCACGGTCGCCCCAAATCCTCGCTCGAAAGGCTCCGCGACAAACTTGCCATAGGTCGAGGACAACGTCGCCGCATCACAATTCACAGCACTTGGAAGCTCCAAACCACGCCAGCGAATATGCATTGTGAATCTCCGGAAAACGAAATGTGCCTAACGAATGCGACTGAAAATCGAAAAGAAAGATGCCCCGAATCGAACTGACCCGCCCGGTAACGATCCTGGACTGCCAATCCCCGCGAACCGTCCCTGCTCATGATCCCTGACAGCGTTTCCTGACAGCGTTTCCTGGCGCCGAATATCAAACTAAACCCGACGACGTTTAGGTGGTCGACAACCATTGTGCGGAATGGGCGTTACATCTTCGATCAACTTGACCGTCATGCCAGCCGATTGCAACGCGGTGATCGCGCTCTCGCGCCCCGATCCGGGCCCTTTGACGCGTACGTCCAGTTCGCGGACACCATACTTTGCAGCCTTTTCGGCCGCCTGCTGCGCAGCACACTGGCCGGCAAACGGAGTGCTCTTGCGACTGCCTTTGAACCCGCAGGTCCCGCCGCTCGCCCAGCATAATGTGTCGCCCTTCGTATCGGTAACCGTCACCGTCGTGTTATTGAACGTCGCGTGGATGTGCGCGATCGCAACGGTCACGTTCCGCCGTACCTTTTTTTTCTTGCCCGCCGCGGCCTGTGCTGACTTCTGTACTGTCACAATATATCTCCCTCACCAACCTGAATTCCCAACTGAATTCCAATCTGGCAGCCGCGCAAACTGCCTTACTTCATGTCTTTGACACCCTTCTTACCTGCAACGGTTTTCTTCGGACCTTTGCGAGTACGAGCATTCGTCCGCGTTCGCTGACCTCGTACAGGCAGCCCCATGCGATGTCGCAAACCACGATAACACTTGATTTCTTTCAGTCGAGCGATCGACTGCCCTACCTGCCGCCGAAGTGGACCCTCCACGGTGTAGTCGCGTTCGAGCAGAACCGACAATCGACCCAATTCGTCGTCGGCCAGTTCGCGAGCCGCCTTTTGCGGGTCGACTCCAGCCTTGTGACACAATTCCTGCGCCACATGCTTGCCAACACCATACAAATACTGCAACGAAATAATCGTTGGCTTGTCATTCGGCAAATCGACACCCAATAGCCGCGGCATGCGTGATCCTCTCCCAACAACCCCGATCCAGAAATCCACAACCCCAAAGAGTCAGCCGAGCTAACCTTGCCGCTGCTTATGCCGAGGATTCGAGCAGGTCACATAGACCCGCCCTTTGCGCCGGACAATTTTGCAGTTTTCGCAGATCCGCTTGACACTCGTGCGAACTTTCATGACGAAGATCCCCCGATCCAAAGCGACTCAGTATACGTATCCCGGCCAAAAATCTTCAAGGCCGGTGGCAAAAAAGGATCTGCCCGGCTTTCGGTCAAGCAATGCCGTGACGCTGCCCCTTCACGTCGGCGTATTGCCCTGCCCGTTGCCCTGCCCGTTACGCCGGGAATCCACCTCGTGACGGATTCGCTGAAAAACCTCGTCCGGCGTACCCAGGCCATTCACCGAGGCCAAATTTCCGCGTTTGCGGTAAAAGTCCAGGATGGGCGCCGTCTGAGAACGATAAACGCGAAGTCGCTCCTGAAGGGTCGCCGCCGCGTCGTCGTCACGGTGTTCGGTCTGCGCCCGACGACTGACCCGTTCGATCAGCTCCGCCTCGTCGACGCGCAACTCTAGCGCTAGATTGAGCCCACCATTGCGAGACGCTAGGTCCGATTCCAAGGCCGTTGCCTGTTCTCGGGTGCGAGGAAACCCGTCGAACAGGCACCCCTCGTCGCAATCGTCTTGCTGTAACCGCAGCCGGACGATCTCCAGGATCAAATGGTCCGGCACCAGTTTTCCCTGTTCCATGTAGGTCGTAGCGACCCTCCCGAGCTCCGTCTTCTGCTGCTGCGCCTGCCGCAGCATGTCGCCGGTCGACAAGTGGGGAATGCGCAGGTACTCGACCAGACGCCTGCATTGCGTCCCCTTGCCAGCTCCGGGAGGACCAATAAAGACGATATACATGATCTAGTTCCCGGGAATTCGAACAAAGTCGGCCAACCGATCAGGACTCCAAGAGTCCAGAATAATTGCGCATCAACAGATGATTATCAATTTTCTGCACTAAATCAAACGCAACGCTCACCGCGATCAACAGACTCGTCCCTCCGTAAAAGCTCGTAATCGCTCCGCTAACGCCCAGCATCGCCGAAACGACCGTGGGCACGATCGCCACCAGCGACAGAAACCCGGCACCGACGTAGGTGATCCGAACCATCACCTTTTCCAGGTAATCCGCAGTACGGCGACCCGGGCGATAGCCGGGGATGAACGTCCCGTAATCCTTGAGATTCTCGGAAACTTCCTTGGGGTTGAACGAGATCGCCGTCCAGAAGTAACAGAAAAAGAAGATCAGCCCAATGTAGAGGATATTGTAGGTATAGGAAGTACCTTTATTGAACATATCGGCGACCGGGGAAAGGTAAGTTGACCAATCGGCTTTCATGCCGATCACCGCCTGGAGCAGCAGCGCGGGAACCATGAGCAAACTGCTGGCAAATATGATCGGCATCACGCCCGACTGGTTCAGCTTCAGCGGCAGATACTGGCGGTTACCGCCGAAAACACGGCGGCCACGGACATGCTTGGCGCTCTGGGTCGGGATTCTACGCTGGCCCTGAGTAATAAACACCACGCCCAATACAACGGCCACGAAAAGCACCGCCAGCACCAGCAGCGTCTCCAGCCCCATCGATCCTCCACCGAATCCAGTCAGCGAGAAACTCGAGGACTTCCCCAGTAGCTGGATAAACGCATCCGGCATCCGCGCCAGAATTCCAGCCATAATGAGCAGGCTGATGCCGTTGCCGATCCCGAATTCATCGATCTGTTCGCCGAGCCACATCAAGAAAATCGTACCACAGGTCATTGTCACAACCGCGGTCAGCGTCCAACCGATCGTCAAGCGCCCCGCCGCGTTGGTAAAGTCTGCGGCGACGATGCGATCGCCGCCGCCGCCACCGCCGGCCGACAGCAGCGTTTGAATATAGAACCAGCTCTGGATCAAACAGATTGCGACCGTCAGGTAGCGCGTATACTCATTGATCTTCTTGCGGCCGGTTTCACCTTCTTTGCGGAGCTCTTCCAAAGGCTTCCAGACGCTGCCAAGCAGTTGCAGGATGATCGACGCGGAAATATAGGGCATGATCCCCAATCCGAAAATCGTCGCCTGACTGAGGTTACTGGCGCTGAAGACGGTCATTTGCCGGATAATCTGTCCGAACGGCGAGTTATCCCCAACCTTTTCGGCCAACGCCGCCTGGTCAATCATCGGCAGCGGAATCCAGTAGCCGATGCGGTAGATTCCTAAAAGCAGCAGGGTCAGAAAGATCTTCCGGCGCAATTCAGGAATCGTAAAAACGATTCGGAGTTTCTCCCACATGATTGCAAACCATCCCTAGGGTTTTGAAACAGGCAGGAGGAACGGCGCGCACGTTGACTCCATGAATGATTCCAGGTCGTGGAGTCGGACGCACTACTTCCCCGCACTCTCCTTGGACCGCTTTTGCTTTTCCACAACGGGCGTTCGCCCGGCGAGCACCACCACTTCGCCGCCGGCTTTTTCGATTTTCTCGCGCGCCGACTGGCTGAAGCGGTGCGCAGAGACTTTCAGTTTTTTCGTCAACTCACCGTTCCCGAGCACTTTCAGCAGGTCAAACCGATGACGAACGAGATGTTTCGCGTCGACCTGTTCCGGGCAGACTTCGTCGCCCGACTGGAAAACTCGCTCCAGGTCGCCGACATTGACGGCGGCAACCTGCAGGGCGAAGCTGTTGGTGAATCCACGTTTGGGAATGCGCCGCACAAGCGGCGTGGCCCCGCCCTGGAAGATGGAAAGGGCTTTGTAGCCGGCGCGCGCTGTCTGTCCCTTGCCACCGCGACCGGCGGTTTTTCCCTTGCCGGACCCCGGCCCCCGACCGACCCGCATCAGCTTTTTGTGGCCAACAATGCCTTGATGGACGTCGTTAAGTTTCATGACAGCGAAATTCCTCTCAAACGTTCCACATCTTGTCGAGTTCTCAACTGGGTCAGCGCATCGATAGCGGCCTTGACCAGCAGAACCGGATTGGTGCTGCCCTGACTCTTGGTCAGTATGTTCTTGATCCCAGCCGCTTCGCAGACCGCTCGCACCGCCGCACCCGCCTTGATGCCCGTGCCTTCGCTCGCCGGCATCAGCATGACCTTCGCCGAACCACAGCGACCGACAACACGGTGCGGAATGGTCTCGTGCTCGATCGGCACGGAGATTTTCCGACGGTCACCCTGCTTCGCCGCCTTCTCCACACTCGGCGGAACTTCGTTGGCCTTGCCATATCCCCAGCCGACCTTGCCGCGGCCGTCGCCGACGACCACCATGGCGGCAAAACTGAATCGACGTCCACCTTTGACTACCGCGGCGCAACGCTTGATCTTCACGACGCGTTCAACAAAATCGCTTCGATTACTGTCGGTCGACACTCGTCATCTTCTCCTGGAGTCGCCTGGCGGCACTCCGCGAATTAGGCACTTCCGATCCCACGGGTCAAAACTTCAATCCGCCTTCCCGAGCCGCGTCGGCCAAAGCCGCAATGCGCCCATGATAGCGGAAATGTCCACGATCGAAACAGACTTCCTCAATCCCTGCCGCCTTGGCACGTTCGGATATCGCCTTGCCCACAATTGCCGCAGCCGCCCGATTTCCCCCGTAGGCGATCTGATCGCGGAGGTTGGCGTCGAGCGTACTGGCGGAGACCAGAGTCAGCCCTTTTTCGTCATCAATCAACTGGCAGGAAATATGCTTGTGGCTGCGGAAAATCGCCAGCCGCGGTCGTACGGCATGCGATCGCAATTTATTGCGGACCCGATATTGACGACGCTGCCGCCGCGCGTTCAGGACTTTGCGAAAACTCACGATTCAATTCTCCCTGTTCGGTTTCCCCAACCCTGGGTTGCCCAAATCAACCGCGGCACGGCCCGATCGATACTACTGGGCCGCCTTACCCGGTTTGATCTTGACGTATTCGCCCTGGTACCGGACACCCTTCCCTTTGTACGGCTCCGGCTTACGCACCGCACGAACCTCGGCGGCAAACTGGCCGACCATCTGCTTGTCGCACCCTTGGATTACCACATGCGTCTGGTCGGGGCAGGTGACTTTCAAACCCTCCGGAATCGGCTTCTTGACTTCGTTGGCATAGCCGACCCGTAGCGACAGGACTTTCCCCTGAATCGAAGCAACGTAGCCGACCCCGATGATTTCCAGTCGTTTTTCGTAACCTTTTTTCACCCCGTCGACCATGTTCTGGATCAACGAGCGGGTCAATCCGTGCAGGGCGCGTGCCTGACGTTCGTCGGAATTCCTGGTCACGATCACCTGGCGCGCTTTTTCGTCGTAGGCCACGCTGACTTCGGGCCGATGTTCCCAGGCGAGTTTTCCCTGGGGCCCTTCGACCGAAACGGACCGCCCCTGGACCGCGACCTTGACACCGTCCAAAACCGCTACCGGCTTCTTACCAATTCGAGACATACCTGCATTCCTGAAATCGAGGTCCGCGGCAACGGACCGAACCAAACTACCAAACCTCACACAAAACTTCGCCACCCAGATTGCGCTGGCGGGCTTCTCGATCGCTGATCACTCCACGACTCGTGCTGAGAATCACGATCCCCAGACCGTTGAGGACCGGCCGCAGATCTTTGGATTGTCGATAGACGCGGCGCCCCGGGCAGCTGACACGGCGGATTCTCTGGATCAGCCGCTCCCCGCTGGGACCGTATTTCAGTTCCAGCCGCAGCTGGGCCGACGGCTTCCCATCGACTTCCTTCCAATCCCAGATATACCCTTCGCGTTTCAGGACATCCGCCAGGCCCCGTTTGACCTTCGAGACAGGAATATCCACGTGCGGACGTTCAATGGCGACAGCATTGCGAATGCGCGTCAACATGTCGGCGATTGGGTCGGTCAACATGGTCGATTGGTTACCTCTTACCTTGCCTTACAATTCAATTCGGGTGAACGCGTGGATATCGCCGGAAGGATTCCACGATCGTTGTTCTTGGTCGTACTCTCTTAGGTTCGGATCCGATCGCGTCTTTCCGCCTGCGGGTATTCTCCCGCGGCTACCAACTGGCCTTCCGCACACCGGGGATCAGTCCTTGATCCGCCGACTTTCGGAAGCAGATCCGGCAGATACCGAATTTCCGATAGACGGCGCGCGGTCGGCCGCAACTGCGGCAACGCCGGCGCAGGCGGGTCGAAAACTTCGGCGGCTGGGCGGCTTTGGCACGTTTCGATTTGCTTGCCACTTCGCATAATCCTTATGTCAAACTGTTCCTGGCCGCCGCTTCCCCGCGGGTCGACCAACGCAAAGGCACCACCCCTAGGCAGCGTCTTTTGATTTTTCGTCGATCTGAAATGGAATTCCCAGTGCACGCAGCAGTTCGCGACCTTCGTCGTCGGACTGAGCCGTGGTCACGAAACAGATGTTCATTCCCTGAACGCGCGTGAACTTGTCGGGGTTCAGTTCCGGAAAGACAAGCTGTTCAGCGAGCCCCAGACTGTAATTGCCGCGTCCGTCGAACGCGGTACGGCTCACGCCGCGGAAATCGCGCACGCGAGGCAACGCCAGGGCGATCAGCCGATCGAGGAACTCATACATCCGCTGCCGTCGCAAAGTCACCTTGCAGCCAATCTGCATTCCTTCGCGAAGCTTGAAACCGGCGATCGCCTGCCGGGCGATCGTCACCACCGGCTTCTGTCCGGTAATCAACCCCATCGCCTCGACCGACGTCTCCAGAAACTTCTTGTCCTGCGTGGCCGCGCCGACGCCCATGTTCACGACGATCTTCTTCAGCCTCGGCAGTGAATTCGGATTCGATCGGCCAAGTTTCTTGGCCAACGCTGGCAGGATTTCCTTTTCAAATTTTTCTTGTAATCTGGGTTTCATAATCCCACTTTCGTCAACCGACTTTCAACAATATTCTTTCCAGCATGACGACAACGGCCCGTACCACCGAGCCCGTCTGTCCGTCATCCCATCACGGGCTTGGATTTTCGAGCCGGCGCAATCTCGCCCAGTCCCGCCCCGCACTTCTTGCAGTAACGCTCCTTGGCTCCACCCGCCGCCTGTCGAGCGCCAGTACGCGTTCCCTTGCCGCACTGGGTGCAGACGAGCATCACATTCGAAAGCTGGATCGGCATCTCCTTGGAGAGCCGGCCGCCTTGAGGATTTTTCTGGCTGCGACGAACATGCTTGTAGACGCGGTTCACGCCTTCCACCAGCACTTTGCCAGCCGCTCGATCGATCCCCAGTACCTTGCCGCGCTGCCCGCGGTCCTTGCCTGTCCGCACCGCGACAACGTCGTTCGTCCTGATATGCATCACACCACCTCGCTCGCCAGACTTACGATTTTCATGAAATTACGGTCACGCAGTTCGCGCGCCACGGCGCCGAAAATACGCGTGCCGCGCGGGTTGTTGTCGTTGTCGATCAGGACGACCGCGTTGCTGTCGAATTTGATATAGCTGCCATCTTCGCGGCGCGTGGGCTGTTTGCAGCGCACCACGACTGCCTTGACGACTGCCTTCTTCTTGATTTCGCCGCCCGAGACCACACTCTTGACGCTACAGACAATGATGTCTCCCAACCCGGCATAGCGGCGTTTCGACCCGCCCAATACCTTGATGCACATCACTTCCTTCGCGCCCGTGTTATCGGCGACTGTCAATCGAGTTTCTTGCTGAATCATCGCTGCTCATTCCTTGCCGACCGTTGCCGGTGTCACTGAAAACCCTACTCGACCCGCCTAGACTCCGCCCAAAGGTTCGCTCTGATCAATGGCGTGGGCGGCCCGCGACGCCGCCACGTCCACGGCGCGGCCCTTGGTCACCACTTTAACCAGTTGCCAGCGCTTCGTTCGGGAAATCGGTCGGCACTCGACGATCTCAACCAGATCCCCGGTCGAAGACAGGTTGTTCTCGTCATGTACATAACAAACCGTGCGGCGACGGATGATCTTGCCGTACTTCGGATGCTTGACCAAGCGGGGAATCTCCACGCGCCGCGTCTTGGCCGTCTTGTCACTCTTGACCACACCCACTACTACTCGTTTAGGCATACTCGCATTCCGATCTGATTTGTGTCGTGTTCGATTGCCCGCCGCCGGAATCAACTCCCGCCTTGTGCCGCCATCAACGCCCGCTCGTGCTGGATCGTCAGGATCCGGGCCAAAAGCCGGCGATTGCGGCGAATCTCGCTGGGGGTATTCAACCGCTCCGTTTGCGACTTGATCCGCAGTCGAAACAAGTTTTCCGTGGCGTCCTTCAGGGTCGCCTGCAACTGATCGTCGCTCATTTCCCTCAATTCACCGGCCTTCATCGCCTGCGATCCTCCGCGTTCAAGTCCTGCCCGTTGGATGCCCTAGATACTGTTGCCGCAGTCAAGTCATGCGCCGTTTTACAAACCGAACCCGCAGCGGCATCTTGTGCGCGAGTCTCGCCATACAGACTTTGGCCTGGTCTTCCGTGACACCGCCCAGTTCATACAACACCGATCCCGGCTTGATGACCGCCACCCAATGTGCCGGCTCGCCTTTCCCTTTACCCATCCGGGTCTCCAAGGGGCGTGCCGTAATCGATTTGTGGGGAAACATCCGCACGTACAAACGGCCCTCGCCTCGGATATACTGCTGCGCAGCAATACGACCGGCCTCAATCGTGTTGGCCTTGATCCAGCCGCCTTCAACCGCCTGCAAACCGTAATCGCCAAAGACGACCCGATTGCCGCGCGTCGCGCTACCTTTTATACGTCCTCTTTGGTTTTTTCTGTGCTTGACCCGCTTCGGCATTAGCGCCATCGGTTACGTCTCCTTCGTGCATACCTTGATTGATCCAGACCTGGACGCCAATGTTCCCCTGAGCGGTCGACGCCTCGGCAAATCCGTAGTCGATCTTTGCCCGCAACGTGCTCAAAGGAATCGAACCCAAGATCGCCTTTTCGCGTCGGGCCATTTCGGCGCCGCCCAACCGACCCGCGAGCTGTACCTTGATCCCTTTGGCTCCGGCGTCCATCGAGAGTTCCATCGCCTTTTTCATCGTGCGACGAAAGCTGGCGCGCTTCGCCAACTGCATCGAAATTTCCTCGGCGACCAGCTGCGCCTGCAGTTCCGGCCGCGAGATTTCCTCGATCTTCAGATTCACGCGCCGGCCAATCAGGTTCTGCAGCTCTTCCTGGAGCAGTTCGACCTCCTGCCCCTTCTTGCCGATGATCAAGCCCGGTCGCGCCACGAACAGGATCACCTTGACCTCATCCCGCGTCCGCTCAATCTCGATGCGGTCGATCCCGGCGCTGCGGTACTGGGTCTTCGTCGGGTGCTTCTTGATGAAGTCCCGGACCTTTTGATCTTCGATCAACAGGTTCGCGAATTCCTGCTTGTTGGCATACCAGCGACTCTTCCAGCCGATCATGATGCCGGTGCGGAAGCCAACGGGATGAACTTTCTGGCCCATAGTGTTTTTACCTGGAACTGGGAACGGGTCTGCTTTTACCGCCTTACGGCTCTGCGATGTCGGTCAAAGTCACGGAAAGGTGTGACATGCGTCGTTTGATCATGAAGGCCATTCCGCGGGCGCGAGGCCGGATACGTTTGAACATCGGTCCGCCATCGACGCGGATGTCGGTGACCACCAGGTCGTCGACGCGGGTAGTCTTCCCTTTGTTCTGGTCGGGGTCCTGGGCGTTGCCCAGAGCGCTTTTGATCACTTTTTCCAACATGCGAGCGCCGCGATGGGGATAGGCCCGCAGGATTTCGAGTGCATCTTCGGCAAACTTGCCGCGGACCAACGTCGCCAGATGCCGCACTTTCCGTGGACTGATCCGAGCGTATCGATAGGAAGCTTGAAAGGCCATGTCTGTCGTTTCCTTGCAAATGATCCAACCGCGATTCAGGACTTTCCAGCAGGCGGGGCCGAAGGCGGACCCGAAGCCGCGGCCTTGCGACCGCTATGGCCACGGAAGGTCCGCGTGGGAGCGAATTCGCCCAACCGATGCCCGACCATGTCTTCGGTCACAAAGATCTTCAAAAACTGCTTGCCGTTGTGGACTTCAAAGTTGAATCCGACAAATTCCGGCACGATCGTGCAAGCTCGTGCCCAGGTCTTGATCGGAGTCTTAGCGCCGCCCGCATCCAGTTGCGCCTTGACTTTCTTGTACAGCTTAAAGTCCACAAACGGACCTTTTTTCGAAGAACGACCCATATGCTGCTTCCAAACTCAGGTTTCTGAACCGTCAGACCGGGAGACCCGACCAACGACACTTAGCATGCGTTAACGTAATTTCAATTGACCATATCGACGCGACCGGCGACGCCGCACGATCGCCTGATTGGATGGCTTGCGGCGCTTCCGAGTCGACCCGCCCTTGGCAAGCTTTCCCGTCGGACTGACCGGGTGCCGACCACCCTTGGTCCGACCTTCACCTCCACCGTGAGGATGGTCGATCGGGTTCATCGCGGTCCCGCGCACGTGGGGACGAATCCCCATCCACCGCTTCCGACCCGCTTTGCCCAAAACGACATTCATGTGATCGGCATTGCCGACTTTTCCAATCGTTGCCCGGCAGGTGGCTGGAATGCGCCGGATTTCGCCACTGGGTAACGTAATCTGTGCCCATGGGCCTTCTCGAGCCATCAGTACGGCGCCGGTCCCGGCACTGCGGCATAACGCGGCACCCGTCCCCGGCAGCATTTCGATCGCGTGAATTGACATGCCGACCGGAATGTTCTTCAGCGGCAGGCAATTACCGACGCTCGGCGGCGCATCGGCTCCATTTTCAATCCGATCGCCGACCTTCATTCCTTCAGGGGCCAGAACATACCGCTTTTCACCGTCGACGTAGTGCAGAAGAGCGATGCGGGCATTGCGGTTCGGATCATACTGAATCGAAGCGACCGTGGAAGGGACACCATCTTTGTCGCGCTTAAAATCAATGACGCGATAGCGCTTCTTGTGCCCGCCTCCCCGATGCCTTGCCGTGATATATCCTTGATTGTTGCGTCCGCCCTTTTTACGTAACGGTCGCAACAATGCCTTCTCGGGCTTGGCACCCGCGGTCAAATCGGCGAAGTCACTGACACTGGCTCCTCGCCTTCCCGCGGATGTCGGTCGATAGGTTCGAATTCCCATATTGGTGGCGTCCCGTCTACAAGCTTCCTGGTTGTTCCCTGATTAGAAGAAATCGATTCGGTAACCGGCGCCGAGAGTCACAATCGCTTTTTTCCAAGCTTTGGTGTGTCCGTCGCGAAACCGGTGCCGACGCGGTTTTCCTTTACGATTCTGGGTTCGCACCTTGACTACGGTGACTTCAAACAACGCCTCGATCGCCGCGCGAACGTCGTTCTTGTCGGCCAAAGGATTGATTTCAAAAGCGTACTGGTTCAGCCGATCCGAACGGTGTGTCCCCTTTTCCGTCACGAGTGGACGGACGACGACCTGGTGCGGCAGCAATTTGATCGTCCTTTCGCCGGACGCTTTCGTTTTTCCCGTTGCCTTCCCGTTCATGTCTCATTCCTTCCAACTTCGCTATTTCTATCCCCGCCCCGCGGTTTCGCATCGGAATCGCGCTGCGGTCGACTCGAGGAGTCACTCTTCGCGCGCCGCTTGGGCGGCGTTTCGAGCCCGAATCGCGTCCAGCGCCGCACGCGTAACCAACATCCGATGAGGGTGAAGCACGCTGTAGGCGTTCAGTTCTGCGACCGGCAGGACGTTCACTCCCGCAATGTTGCGGCCACTTTTGAACACATTGCCCTTGGCCGACGCGGTCGCGATCAGCGTCGTCCGCCCCAGCAACTTCAACGCCTTGAGAATCGCGTTCATTTCGCGCGTTTTCGGCTGCGCGAAATCCAATTCGTCGATCACGACCACCTGGTCGTCTCGGATCTTGGAAGCGATCGCCATCCGCGTGGCGGTCTGCAGCGCCTTGCGCGGAAGCCGATACGAAAAATCCCGCGGCCGCTTGGCGAAAATATGTCCGCCACCACGCCGCACGCCGGAACGACGCGATCCGGCTCGCGCGTTACCTGTGCCCTTCTGACGGTACATTTTCTTGGTGGAACCCGCCACCTCGCCGCGCGCCTTGGTGCGAAACGTACCTTGTCGCTGATTCGACTGATACATCACCACCGCATCATGCAGCAGTTGCTTGTTGATCCGCGGCGCCAACTCCTTCGGGTCAATCTCGTAACGGCTGACTTCCTGGCCCGAACGGTTATAGACCGGCAAACTTGCCATTTTCCCAAACTCCTAACCAACCTTGTTCGTTTGCTGGATGATCAACATGCCGCCGGCGGGACCAGGAACCGCACCAAGCACCATCAGCAGGTTGTTTTCCGCGTCGATCCGGGCAACGCGCAGGTTTCTGACGGTAACGCGCGAGTTACCATATTGGCCGGGCATGCATTTCCCCTTTTTGGGTCGCCCACCACCGCGCCATGCCGCCAGAGCTCCCGTTCCACCCATGTGACGGTGGACTTTCTTAACGCCGTGAGAAGCCCGCTGGCCGGAGAAATTATGGCGTTTCATCGCCCCCGAATAACCGCGTCCCTTGGTAATTCCCGCGATATCGACCGCCTTAACATCCGCCAGATCGGCGACCGTGATCTTCTGGCCGACCGTGAAGCCTTCGGCCGAACCGCGGAACTCGCGGACAAATCGCTGCGGTTCGCAGTCCGCTTTCGGCGGCAATTCGACACCGGCCGCCGATCGATTCTTCACGCGTTTACTGTTCAGTTTTGCGACGTGTCCCCGTTCGCTCCGGCGAGCCAATCGGCGTGGCTTGTCAAGAAAGCCGACCTGCACCGCGGAATATCCATCCCGCTCCGGAGTTCGAATCTGCAACACATGACAAGGACCCGCTTGGATAACGGTGACCGACAATGCCTTGCCGCTCTCGTCAAATAATTGCGTCATCCCGACCTTGCGGCCGAGTATTCCTTTGGCCATAGCTGAAAACTCTCTTGAGGTCCGTCGCCGACAGGACCACGGGAATCAACTTCCCGGATTACCTGTCCAGCATCCGTTGCATAGGAATTCCACGAAAACAATGACCGTCTCAAAAACCGAGAATTACCGGGTGGACGCTTTGATCTTAATATCAACTCCCGCGGGTAAACTCAGTTTATTCAAAGCCTCGATCGTCTTTGCCGTTGCCTGAATGATATCAATCAGCCGCTTGTGTGTTCGAATCTCGAACTGCTGCCTCGCTTTTTTGTCGATGTTGGGACCCGCCAGAACCGTGTACCGTTCAACCCGCGTCGGCAGGGGAATCGGACCATGCACTTCGGAGTGCGTCCGCTTCGCCGTGTCGACAATTTCCAAGGCGCTCTGATCGAGGATTGCATGGTCATAGGCTTCCATGCGTATGCGTATTACTTCACTCGGTTGTCCCGCCACGAATCCGTCTCCTCAAAACCCAGCGTCAATTTGCCATAGTTCGGTTGCCGCAGTGCGGTTGCATCTTCCGTCCGCAGCTTTTTTTGGCCGCGGTTTCTCCCATTCCCAGAAGGCTTGTCCTTCGCTGTCGTCTTGCCTTCAAGCGTGATCTTTCGCGCATGGGGAATCGACGAGTTTACGAATCGGCGGAATGGGTGTCAACCGCCACAACGCGGAATTTTGACCCCAAACGGACCCACAAAATCCGCATTGACGCAAGTCGCTTGCCGGTCTATTTTCCCGCGCCATGAGCCCCTCCTGCGCGCCCGCCGGTCCGAACTCCGCAATTCCGTCCCGACGGACAATCCTATGCGCCGTCGTCGCCGCGGGAATCGCGGTCTGCGGCTGCAGTCGCTGGCGTCAAGAATCCGTACCGCCGACACTTCCTCGTCCCGCCATGTCGCCCGACACGGTCGTTGTCGAAATTGCCAGCCTTCGTGTGCCATATGAACAGATCGACGAGCAGTTCTGGAGGGGAGTTGACGAGCAGTTTCTTTCCTTGGAAATTCGCCAGAAACTAGCGGGCAATGGCTTTCGCGGTGGAATCTTGTCCGGAGAACTACCGGCGTCGCTGCGCGATGCGTTGGCCGAGGGGCAGATATCCAGTCGCATCGGAGATCAAGATCCTGAACGACCGCGGGGGCCGGTGGTGAGCCAACAGCGCCTCCAGAATCGAACCGGCAGACGCGGCAAGTTGATCACCTCCGAAATACGGGACGAATTGGTTACCTTAATGCCCGAAGCGGGACGCGTGACCGGTAAAACGCTTTCCATGGCACAATGCCTGCTGTCGCTGCGATCGTATCCTCGGGGCGATGGCCACGTCCGGTTGGAACTCGTACCGGAAATTGAACATGGCGAACCACGAACTCGCTGGCTGGGACAACCAGCCGACGGAACCTTCCGTATTGATACGGGACGCGAACGGACAATTTTCAACGAACTTCGATTCGATCCGGTCCTTGCGCCAGGCGAGACGTTGCTCGTGACATGCTCCGCCGACTGGAAAGGCCTGGGCCGTTCGTTTTTCGCCGACCCCGCCGGGGAAATTCGCATGCAACGCGTTTTGTTAATTCGCCTTGCCCAGACGCAGGCCGATGATCTTTTCGCGCCGAGCCCTCTGACCGACGAAGAACTCCCGGAAGACGAATTGCGATAGCTCGCGCGCGGCGCAAACGCGGACACGAACGGAAACGTCGCACATAATCCCGGCCATTGCGAGCAGCAGCAGGGATCGGTTTAATGGAGCTATCCACACTTTCCAGCCCCGAGCGCCGCGCCGCCCCCAGGAGAACGCACAATGCCCCTCGTACCGATGCGCCGTCTGCTCGATCATGCCGCGAGCAACGGTTATGGAGTTGCCGCATTCAACGTCAACAACATGGAACAAATTCAATCGATCATGGAGGCCGCCAAAGAGACCGATTCCCCCGTCATAATTCAGGCCTCTCGAGGCGCTCGAAGCTATAGCCAGGACAACTACCTCCGCCACCTGATGTTGGCGGCCGCGGAACTCTACCCGCAGATCCCGGTCGTGATGCACCAGGATCACGGCAACAGCGTGGCGACTTGCTTGAGCGCCATCGAAAACGGCTTCACTTCGGTGATGATGGATGGCTCCCTGAAGGAAGATGGCAAGACTCCCGCCGATTTCGAGTACAACGTGCGGGTAACGGCCGAGGTCGTGAAACTGGCGCACGCGCGCGGTGTCTCGGTCGAAGGCGAACTGGGGTGCCTGGGGTCGCTGGAGCACGGGCATGGCGAACAGGAGGACGGACACGGGGCGGAAGGCAAACTGAGCCGCGATCAGTTGCTGACCGACCCAGGCGAGGCGGCTGATTTCGTCGCCAAAACGGGCGTCGACGCTTTGGCGGTGGCGATCGGCACCAGCCACGGAGCGTACAAGTTCAGCCGGAAACCCGACGGTGAAGTGCTTGCCATGGGCCGCATCGAGGAAATCCATCGCCGACTGCCAAACTGCCACCTGGTAATGCACGGCAGTTCCTCGGTACCCCAGGACCTGCAGGACATGATCAACAAATATGGCGGAAAGATGCCACAGACATTTGGCGTTCCCGTCGAGGAAATCCAGCGCGGAATCCGTCACGGCGTACGCAAAATCAATGTCGATACCGACAACCGGATGGCGATTACGGCGGCCATCCGACGCGTGCTCTGGGAAAGCCCGGAGAAATTCGATCCCCGCGACTATTTGAAGCCAGCCCGCGACGCGATGAAAAAAGTCTGCATCGACCGCATGACGGCATTTGGTCAAGCAGGTAATGCCAGCCGGTTCATAAGCCAGAACCGGTCCTAGACTGTTTCACGCCCAAGTTGGGCTCCCCTATCTGTTTTTCCTTGACCTGCACAAGGAATTCGATCACTCTATAGGAATTCCGCCGTTCCGGCGGATCCTGTTCCATAGAGCGCCAAGTCTACGCGGGAAGGGTTGCAGTATGTCGTTGACTCGTTGGTGTTGCGCGCCGTTGAGCGTCGCCATTATTTTGCTCGGATTGGCCGTCGGCGTTGTGGCTGCCGTGGAACCACTGGATACGATTCGGGAACATTTGCAGGCTGGCGAATTTCCCGCGGCGAAGTCCCTTGCCGACCAACTTCCACCCCGCGAGCGCGACCGGGCACTCGCCGAACTGGCCCTAGCCCAGGCGCGCACCGGCGCACGAGCGGGCTGGGCGGAAACCGTGCGTGGCATCCGCGACGAACAGTTGCGGTACGGCAGCTTGAGCGATACCCCGGCGAAAATCGGATCGGGTTCCTCGGCGCGATTGAACACGCAGAATTCGGCGTCGGCGCCCGCCGCCACGGGTTCCACCCGCGGCGGCGCAGCGGCCGCCGACTTCACGTCATTGATCGATCTGATCAAAAAGACCACAGGGACTCCCAAACCAGGCTGGATCGATGATGGTGGCGTCGGAACCGTCGAGAAGTTCCCGGGCGGCGTCCTGATCGATACCCAAGGTTCGTTAGGGAAGCTCAAGGCCGGCAGCGGAAAATATTTTAACGCACGGCATGCCTCCGCTCGTGCCGAATCGGGAAACCGCGACATTCGCCGTGAATCGGAATTCCGCAAAGTCTCGCTGACAAAACTCGAGCGGGAATTGCAGATCCGCCGCGCGTTAGGTCAGGAGCCCGACGAAGCGATGCGTTTGCTGGCAGGCTTGAACAAAGTCGAATACCTGATGGTCTATCCGGACTCCGGTGAAATCGTCCTGGCGGGTCCCGCCGCGAACTGGCACCAGGACGGGGAAGGGCGAATTGTCAGCGCTGCCAACGGCCGCCCGGTCCTGCAACTCGATGATCTGATCGTCCTGCTGCGACACGCGTTCGGTTCCGCCGAATCGACAGGCTGTTCGATCGATCCACGCCCTCACAACCTCGAACGACTCCAGGAATACCTGCGTGGACAAAATCGACCTTTGAAACCTGGCGAACGCGACAAATGGGTCAGCAATTTGCGCGATCTGGCCGGCGTGCAGGACATTCGGGTCTTTGGAATCGATCCGCGCACCCGCGTCGCTCAGATTCTCGTGGAAGCCGATTACCGTATGAAACTGGTGGGCATGGGGCTGGAAGAAGGAACGCCCGGCGTGAAGAGTTATCTCGATACGATCGAGGTCGATGCGCAGGGGCAGGTTCCGCCGATGAGCGTACTGCGATGGTGGTTCACGATGAATTACGATGCCGTGCAATCGACCGAATCCCACGACGCGTTCGCCTGGGTCGGCAGTGGGGTCCAAGTCCTCAGCGAAAATCAGTTGCTCGCCGCGCAGGGCAAGCGGATCGCGACCGGCCAATCGGACGAGCTGAACACGCGGTTCGCGGAGAGCTTTACCCGCCATTTCGCCGCACTGGCGGAGAAATACCCGATTTACGCCGAGTTGCAAAACGTATTCGACCTGTCCCTGGTCTGCGCCCTGTTGCAGAGCCAGGATCTGCCCGGGCAAGTCGGTTGGCAGATGAGCCATTTCCGCAACCTGGAAGCCTGCCCGGTTGCGCTGGGGCCGGCGCCCAAGGAAGTGCTCTCGGTGGTCAACCATCGCGTGATTCGAGGCAAACATGTCGTGGCGGGTGTGAGCGGAGGCGTTTCCGTGCAGCCGCGCACCTTTGTCGCGCCCGACAGAATCCGAACCGACCAGGCGGTTCAACTTCACGAACGGCACTCGCGTTCGCCCCAACCGCAAGAAATGGAATCCAGTTCCTGGTGGTGGGATTGAGCGGTCATGGAGCTTGATGACGAACTTTGCCTTTGTTTTCATGTTACCAAACGCAAAGTCGTCAACTTCCTGCGTATCGAAAAGCCCAAACGCGCCGGGGAACTCAGCCATTGCTTCGGCGTCGGCACCGGCTGCGGCTGGTGCCGGCCATTCCTGCAGAGATTATTCGATCAGTCGCAGGTCTGTTCGTCCACCGATCCGTTACCCGATGCGGGAGCCTACGCGGAGCAGCGCTCGCGGTACATCGCTGACGGGCATGGAACGCCCCCTCCTTCCACAAGCTGACAGACGGTAGCGATTTTTCCAATCGTTCGGGCTTGCCGCATTCCCACCCCGGTGTCGCACATTGACATCCGGTCCGGGTGACGTAGGAACTGATGAGCAGAATCGGCATCGCCCGATTTCCCACCGCTCAACTGGATCGCTCACCTGGAGCCCCCGCCATGTCGCACACCCCAGACTCCCGTACGCACTCCCCCCAGCAATTAATCGACCATTCCCGGCCCGCAAAATCGGTACACAATCTGGAATGGTCCCTGTTCTGGATCAGTGTCCTCGGCCTGTTCCTCGAACTGATGATGATCCGCTGGGTAAGCACGGAGATCCGCATCTTCGCGTACCTGCAAAACACGGTCCTGGTCGTCTGTTTTCTGGGGCTGGGCATGGGCTGTTTGACGGCGCGCAAGAAGTTCGAACTGGTGGGGTTCTTGTGGAGCGTTGCGCTGCTGGTCGTCATGCTGGCGATGCCGCTGACTCGTCACGGCCTGAGTTCGATCACTTTCCTGCTTGGATCGCTCAGCGACCTGACGATCTGGCAGCAACGGGCGGCGGTGTCGTTCGCCGGTATGGTGGGTCAGGTGCTGCTGGGCTTGCTGTTGTCGTTTATTCTGATGGCGCTGCTCTGGAGCATGTTTGTGCCGGTGGGCCGCGCGCTCGGCCGCTGGATGAATCAACACCCCCATGTCATCCGCGCTTATACGATCAATGTGCTGGGGAGTCTGGTCGGAATCCTGCTGTTTGTGGCAATGAGCGTCGCTGAACTTTCCCCTTGGAGCTGGTGCCTGGTTGTCGGACTGCTTTACGTGACGCTCGTCGGCGGATTTTTCAAGCTGCGCGCGATCGAATGGTCGTTGATCGTCGCCACGACCGCCTTTGGCTGGATCGCTGGACACGATCCGCTGGCGCTGGAGACGCTCTGGTCGCCCTACCAGAAACTGACGCTGCGCGAAGTGAATGGCGACCTCGCCGAAGACGTAAAATTCCGGCAGATCGGCAAGTACCTCGTCAATGTCAATAACGCCGGGTATCAAGGCATGATCGATCTCAGCCCGGCCAACGTCAGCAGTCATCCTGAATTCTTCGAACTGGCGATGGCCGGCTTCAGCCAATACGACATTCCCTATCTCGTCCATCCTCAACCACGAAAAGCGTTGATCGTCGGCGCGGGATCCGGCAACGACGTCGCCGGCGGACTGCGCAACGGCGTGCAACAGATTGTCGCCGTCGAAATCGACCCCGTTATTCTGTCGATGGGCCAGCGTTATCATCCGGAACAACCGTATGCTTCGCCAAAAGTCACGATCGTCAAGGACGACGCACGATCGTTCATGGCGAACTGCCGCGAGAAATTTGACGTCGTGCTGTTCGGCCTGCTTGACTCGCATACCACGAGTGCCATGACCAACACCAGGCTGGACCACTACGTCTATACCCGGGAGAGCCTCACTCAAGCACGATCGCTGCTGGCCGAACATGGCGTGCTGGCACTCAGTTTCGAGGTCCAGAAGTCATTCATCGGCGACCGCATTCACAAAGTACTCACCGAGGTCTTTCAGCAAACCCCTCTGGAATTCACCATTCCCCAGTCCAGTTACGGCTGGGGCGGGCGGATGTTCCTGACAGGCGATCTGACTGCGATCCGCAGCCAGCTGCAGAAGAACCCGGAATTGGTCCGTTTGATCGCCGACTGGAAGGCAGCGCCCAACGCAATGCCATCCGCCTTTGATGCCGCGGCGATTGCCGAACTCCAGCCGCGATTGGGTGATCCCGCCGACTTGTCCATCGATCTCCATCCGATACGCCATAACCCCGATGTGGAGGTGGCCACGGATGACTGGCCATACATCTACTTGGAATCACGCGGGATCCCCAGTCTGTATTTCCTGTTGGCAGGCATGCTCGTCGTACTGGCTCTGGCCGGCCTTTGGCGACTGGACGCAGTGCATCTCACGGCCCGCTGGCAGAAGTCCCAATGGCACTTCTTCTTTCTCGGCGCCGCGTTCATGTTGCTGGAGGTACAGAACATCAGCAAGGCCTGTGTCGTTCTCGGCAGCACCTGGTGGGTCAACGCGGTGATTATCGGCGCGATTCTGACGATGGTCCTGGCGGCGAATTATCTGGTCGCTCGGTTCCCCTCAATCTCGACCAACTGGGCCTACGTCGCGCTGGCGGCCAGCTGCCTCGGGCTTTATGGGCTCGACATCGCCCGCTTTGCATTCCTGCCGTTCGTCAGCAAGGTGATTGTCGTCGGTCTGCTGACCTGCCTGCCGATGTTGTTCAGCGGGATCGTCTTCATCCGTTCCTTCTCCCAGGTGCGCGACAAAGATCTCGCACTCGGAGCCAACTTGTTCGGCTCACTGACCGGAGGCATCCTGCAATCGGTCACATTTTTCACCGGGACAAAGGCCCTGCTGCTGATTGTCGCGGGACTCTACACCGTGGCATGGCTCTGCCGCCAACCGCGGATGACGGTCAAACCGACCGACGTCGCCGGCGCGGAAATGACCCAAGCACCGGAACTGGTTCAATCCTGTTGATCGGTTTCCTGCGGAGTTGCCTGGCTGTTCCACTTGCGCCGCGGTTGAACTGCGGGGCCGTGCCTCCGCCTGTTGAAGTTCTACGTCAGCAACGTCGACGATCGGTAGCCCTTCGTTCTCCCGTGCGTTGGATTTGAATCCGCCACGCGTTCGCGACGACTCGTCGACCTTCGGACGTTGCCCATGCCACCTACACGATGGCCCCATAAAAAAGTGGGGCGCCGGCACTCGAATGAATGCCGGCGCCTCCAGGGCGGGAAACAGTGGTTGCTCGGGGAATCCGTACCCAAAATCCTTACGAGCAACCCATGCTGTTACCACAATTATGGCAAAGGTAACAATTTCCATTCCGCACGGTAATTGCGCCACAGTTATCGCAACTTGGTGCGTCGGACTGGAATCGGGCGAACTGATCGGATCGGTTGGAAATCGGTCCGCCATTTTCATCGATATGCATGGCGACGCCAGCTCGATCAAGGGCCGCTCGATCGGGTGGCGACAATTCCACCTTGGTGGTCTCGCGGGCTGCGATCGGATTCTCGCCAGTCCGCGGCGATGTGCCGGGTAACTCCGCATGCGCGCCACTACCGCTCGACGTTGAACCAGCCGGCTCGGAATTTCCATTCGACTCCGCTTTGGATTCCCCGGCATTCTTCAACGTGCCACTGTTTGCCTCGCGGTAGCCGGGCATGAAGGTAATGCCGAGCCAGCGGAAAATGTAATCGACAACGCTCTTGGCGACGCGAATGTCCGGGTTTGTCGTATGTCCCATCGGCTCGAACCGGGTATGCGAGAACTTATTAACGAGCACTTCCACCGGCACGCCGTATTGCAGGCTCATGGAGATCGCCGTGCCAAAGGCATCCATCAACCCGCCGACCGTGCTGCCTTCCTTGGCCATGGTGATGAACAGTTCACCAGGTCGTCCGTCCGGATAGAGGCCGACGTTGATGTATCCTTCATGTCCACCGACATTGAACTTATGGGTAATCGATTGCCGGGTATCGGGCAACCGTTCGCGGCGCGGCTTCGGGACCGGTTTACCGCCTCGACCGTCCGCGTCGGCCTTGCCTTCGTCACTTTTGGTGTTCAGCGGCTGACTCTGCTTCGACCCGTCGCGATAGATCGCCAAAGCTTTCAGGCCGAGCTTCCAGCCCCACGAATAAGCCTCCGCCACGTCGGACGGCTTGACGTCCGACGGCATATTGACGGTCTTGGAAATCGCTCCGGAAAGAAACGGCTGGGCAGCCGCCATCATCTTGACGTGAGCGCGCCAATGGATGCTGCGGATTCCGTTGGCCGGCTTGAACGCACAATCGAAGACCGCAAGGTGCTCGTCCCTGAGATGGGGCGCTCCTTCGATCGTGTCGTTCTGATCAACATGCCGCGTAATCGCCAGGATCGACGGGTCGTCGTAACCCAACGTGCGCAACGCCAGCGGCACCGTTTGATTGACGATTTTGAGCATGCCACCGCCGGCCAGTTGCTTGTACTTGACCAAGGCAATGTCGGGTTCGATGCCCGTGGTATCGCAATCCATCATGAAACTGATCGTTCCTGTCGGCGCCAGCACCGTCGCCTGGGCGTTGCGGAAGCCCAGCTTTCGCCCATCCGACAGAACCTGATCCCAGATCGCCCGTGCCGCGTCTTTCAGGTAGCGTGGCACAGCGTCGTCGATTTTTTCCACGGCATCGCGGTGCATTTGCATCACCCGCAGGAACGGTTCTCGGTTGATCGCGTAACCCTCGAATGGACCCACCACTCCCGCCAGTTCCGCGCTGGTTCGGTTTGCCGCACCGTGCAGGATCGCAGTGATCGCGCCACATACGCCGTAGGCCGCCGGGGAATCGTACGGCAAGCCGCTGGCCATAATCAGGCTCCCCAGATTGGAGTAACCCAGCCCCAGCGGTCGGAAAAGATGGCTGTTGTGCGCGATTTCTTCGGTTGGATAACTGGCGTGATCGACCAGGATCTCCTGCGCAATCAGGAACAAGCGGCACGCGCTCGTAAATCTCTCGACATCAAACGTGCCGTCATCGCGGCGGAACTTCATCAAATTGATGCTTGCCAAGTTGCAGGCGGTGTTGTCCAGAAACATGTATTCCGAACAAGGATTGCTGGCGTTGATCCGCCCAGAGTTCGGGCAGGTATGCCAGCGATTGATCGTGGTGTCATACTGCACGCCGGGGTCGCCGCACTGCCAGGCGCATTCCGCCATCCTGTTCAACAGCCATTTCGCCTCGTACGACGGTCCCTCCCGCGACGGATCGGTTACCCAGCGGGTATGCCACACCCCGCCCTGCTCCACCGTGTTCATGAACTCGTCGGTAACCCGCACCGACAAATTGGCGTTCTGGAACAGAATCGAACTGTAGGCTTCGCCGTTGAAGTTGGCTTCGTAGCCCCCCTTCTCGATCAACACGTGCGCCTTGCGCTCTTCCTTCCACTTGCATTCAATGAACTCAAGAATGTCCGGATGCCAGACCTTGATCGACTGCATCTTCGCGGCACGACGCGTCTTGCCGCCCGACTTCACGACCGCAGCAATCTGATCGTAGACCCGCATGAACGACAGCGGGCCCGAGGGACGTCCGCCGCCGGACAATTTCTCGCGATGCGATCGAATCGTGGAAAGATCGGTTCCGGTACCCGATCCGAACTTGAATAACATCGCCTCGCTCGTCGCAAGCCGCATGATATCTTCCATGTTGTCGTCGACACTCTGAATGAAGCATGCCGACCCCTGCGGAAACTCGTAGGGATTCTCAGGTTGCTCCACGGCGCTGGTCTCCGGATTCCAACGCCAGTTGCAGCGGGCGCCGGTGACGCCATACATCGGGTACAAGCCGACGTTGAACCAGACCGGTGAATTGAACGCGCCACACTGGTGAAGGCAGAGCCACGTCAAGTCGCGGTAGTACGTCTCCGCGTCCTCCGCCGACGCGAAATAACCATCGGCCAGGCCCCAGTCCGCAATCGTACGCGTGACGCGATGAATGACCTGCCGAACACTCTTCTCGCGCTCGCCCGTCCCGTTCTCGCCATAAAAGTACTTGCTTACCACCACGTTGGTCGCCAGTTGCGTCCAGGTCGCCGGAATCTCGCAGTCCCGTTGTTCGAAAAGTGGCTTGCCACTCTCGTCTTTGATCGCCGCCGAACGCAATTCCCAGCCAACCGTGTCGAATGGATCTTTCACCTCCGTCGGACAAAACGTCGGGCGGATCAACATGCGCTGCTTCGGAAGTCGGTGTTCCGGGGTTCGCTGGGCCGGATTCGGAGAAGATATCGGGCGGACCATCGATTTTGAGTTTGCTCGGGATCGAGACGAATTGGTACGCTCGGTTTTGACCGTCGCCATCTGCGGAGTTCCTTCTACGTGTGGCTGCCATCCGTGACCGGTGGCATCTATACAAAATTACACTACAATCGTCGGGATGAAAACCCTCTGCGAATAAGAAATTCCCCGCCGTTGGAAAGAAAAGGACGATTCCATTCCAGATAACCTCCATCCCTTGGGGACCCGCCCCAGGAAACACCATATATTGTGGAAGCATTGCAACTAACCACAACATTTAGGCAGGGGCACGAGTGTACCCAGACAGATCGGATCGTCAACGTTTTTTTCAAAAAATGTCACAGGTGCTTGCCGGATAACGGCTTACAAATTGTCCTCTTCCCACCTGATCCTTCTTCCGGCAACTAGACCTGCCGCGCAAAGTCATTGCCGGCAACAGCTTGGGGTTTCCGGCGTTGCGGCCAGAACGTCGTTACGACCAAGAAACCAGCTGTTTTCCAGGCGAAAACCCGCTCAATTGCTCCCGGCAGGCCACGCCCGGCTTGTCCGGAATCAAAACGGCGGGACGGACATCTTGTCCAACTGGACCTTCTCAGACGGACAAGATGTCCGTCCTACAAATCACGGTTCTGTTTCAGGACAGGTGTTTACCCCTGTTAGGGGCGATGCATGGCCGAAACGTGAGCGCAAAAGCGAGCGCGACCGCCGTTCCGGGACGAGAGTTGGCACTTACAAAATGAGCCGCATCAGCCTGAGATTTTGGAGATCTTGATGCGGGTATAGAGTTGCCGATGGCCGGTGCGACGGCGGTAGTTCTTACGGCGACGGAATTTCTGAACCGTGAGTTTTTCGCCCTGTTCGGGTCCCAGCACTTCGGCCTGCACGGTTGCACCATCGACAATCGGAGTTCCGACGCGGATATTGCCGTTGCCGGAGCAGACCAGCACTCGGTCAAACGTGATGGTTGAACCGGCCGATTCCTCGCGGAAATTGACGACGATTTCCTGTCCCTCTTCCACCCGATACTGGCGCCCGTCTTCGGCAATAATTGCGTACATCGTCCTACTCACTGTCTGGGGAATCCCGCGAAGGACTCAATCGTAATTCCTGTTCCACTCGGTTCGGACCCGCTGTCCGACTCACGGAACTCCATAAACTACTGGATTCCTGTGGGAACGTCGAGTCCTCCGGAGAGGAATTCCTTGGGCGTTTTTCGTCGATTCGGCGGGTCCTTCCTGGTCCGGGTTACCGTGGACCTGAGCCGACCGGCAAAATCCGAAGCAATGGCCATGTCGCGTCGACGCGTCGCTTGCCATAATGGTCCCAGCGATCCGATCGGAATGGGAACTCGGCAGAGAACCACGCATTTGGAGTGGCGACGGCATGGCGGACTACCCCAGGATTTTTCGAGTTTTACAGCAATTCGAGGCTCCGCGCGTCGATGATCCGGGACAGGAGACCGACCTGCAACTGCGCAAGCTCAAGCTTGAAGAACGCATCCGACCGGCCGAAACAGTCGCCATTTCCTGCGGCAGTCGCGGCATTGCCAACATCCAGCGGATCATCCGGGCGGTCGTCCAGCATTTGAAAGGAATCGGTGCGCAGCCGTTCATCGTGCCGGCGATGGGCAGCCATGGCGGGGGGACTGCGGAAGGGCAGCGGAAGGTAATCGAGTCGTATGGTGTGACCGAGGAATACTGCGGCTGTCCGATCCGTTCCAGCATGGAGACCGTGGTCGTCTGCCAGGCGGCCGAGGGGTTTCCGGTCCATTTTGACCATCATGCTTTTGGCGCCGACCACGTGGTCGTTTGTGGTCGGGTCAAACCGCATACGGGGTTCGTGGGGGAGATCGAAAGCGGCCTGATGAAGATGATGTTGATCGGCCTGGGTAAACATAACGGGGCGAAGATCTACCATCGCGCGATCCAGGATTTCAATTTCGGTCAGATTCTGCGCAGCGTCGCCCGGGAAGTGCTGGCCCGCTGCCGGATTGTCGCGGGAGTGGCGATTGTGGAAAACGGTTACGACGAAACGGCGCGGATCGAAGCGGTGGCACCCGAGCAGTTCGAGGAGCGCGAAAGAGCTCTGCTGTTGTTGGCGCGCCAGTGGCTGCCCAAACTGCCCTTCCCGCGCGCCGACATACTCTTCATCGACGAAATCGGAAAGAACATCAGTGGCACTGGTATGGATACCAACGTTATTGGCCGCAAATACAACGACCATGCGGCGCGCGAGGACGAGTTCCCCAAGATCAAACGGATCGCGGTGCGCGGTTTGACGCACGAGACCCATGGCAATGCCACCGGATTAGGAATCGCCGAATTCTGTCGCTTGGAAGTACTGCGCGCCATGGATCCTGTGGCGACGCGGATCAATTGCCTGACGGGCGGCCATCCCACGGCGGCAATGTTACCGCTGGACTATCCGAGTGACCGGGAGATTCTCGATGCCGCTTTGCCCACGATCGGACTGACCGATCCGCCGAATGCTCGACTGATGTGGATTCATAACACACTGGATGTTCGGGAAGTCGAGTGTTCCGCGGCGTATTGGCAGGAAGCGCAGGGGCGCTCCGACCTGCAGATACTCTGTCCGCCACGGGACCTTCCCTGGGATGATCGGGGCAACCTCCCCAAGGTGCATTCGCTGGCGATGGGCGGCCTTTCCGCGTCGCCGGCGCATTGAATTCGCAGTCCTTGCCTGCCGCGGCTTCCCGCGGTGATCGAGTCGGCGCCTGGTGTTACCGATGTTTCATCCCGAGTCCCAACAGCTTGTCGATGCCCTGGGTGTGAGCCTGACGCCGGCGCTGCGGACCTGGCTCGATGAACGCGTCTGGACGCGCGGCGGGGGCGCCGAATTCTCGCAAGCGCTGTCCACAGCGCAAATCGTTCGTCCCGAGGAGGGCACGCTGTGGGCCGGTTTCATGCTCCCGGATACCCTGCCGCTGGCGACGAATGACTATGGGGATTGGCTCTGCTCGCGATTCGATACATTGGGAAATGTCGCGGAAATCGTGCTCTGGTCACACGTGGGTGGAGATTGGCTGCCCTACGGTCGTGACTGGCCCGAAGCGTTGCTATTTGATGCGGCTGCGGAGGTGCTCTATTGGCGGCGCCACGAGTTTCAGGTTGACGAAGGCGGTTCCAACCCGCCTCACGCCTGGGCGGAATGGTCCGCCGACTGGTTGGCAAGAAACGGGAAGAACGTCGATCGATTCTGGCATCGGGACCAGCGTCGAGATAGCGACCCACTGCTCGCGCTGCAGCGCGACGGAATCGCCGTTGCCGCCACCGAACATGATCTGCTGTTGCGAGCGCTCGACGCCGAGTTACGGGCGGTCCTGGTACCGGCGACGGCAGGCAAACTGGCGATAGCATGGGAACCCGACGCGGTAAGCTGGCTGTTTGATACTCGACTGATCCCGGTTCCGATGCGCGACCGATTGGCGAAATTCTCGCGTGTCGCGGAGGACGAACTCTTTGCGCAGGATTGGCAGGCGGCGGAGCGGCACGCGCTGCGATTGCTTTCGTGGCGTCAGGACCTCGGTTGGGCGTACGATATCGCGGGCTGGGCCGCGGAACGGCGCGGTGACATACAGTTGGCGGTATCGCGGTATCTGGGTGGACTGCGACCGTCCGTTTTTTCCGACAATACGATCCGCTTTCGCACGCACTGGTTCGCCGACGGTTTCGGCAAGTTCTCCGCGGCGCGGCTGAATGAACTGCGCAAGGAGATTCCGACTCCGCACCGCGGCGATGCTTATCTTTCCATCTATCTGGCGAATGACAATGCAACACTACGAAATCGGATTCGAGACTATTGGTTGAACCTCGCCGACGCCGCGGCGGTCCAGGGAAACCACGCGCGGGCTTATGCGTGCTACTACAATGCGGGATGGGACATGGGCCTACAGGAGATGGACGATTTCCGCGGCATTTTCCGTGGCCTGATCACACACGCCGAATCCGCGGGCTGGTCGGCACTCGCCGCGATCGCCCGACTGCATCAGCAGGCGCTTCCCTGCTGATTTTGTTGGATACTTGCCGCCAGTCGCCTCGATCGGAAATCGCTATTTCATTTCGATGTCCGCACGGTTCGACAGCATGGCGATCTTGTCGTAGAGCTCCCGGGCAAGAATCGGCTTGGCGAGGTATTCGTCCATCCCCGCCTCGAGGCACCGCTCTCGATCCCCTTGCATCGCGTGGGCCGTCATCGCGATGATCGGCAAGTGGCGGTCCGTCCCCCGTTCCGCTTCGCGGATCCTGGCCACCACTTCGAAGCCATCGACTTCGGGCATCTGCACATCGAGCAGGAGCAGGTCGAACGCCGTCTGATCGAGCGCCTGCAAGGCCTCTCCGCCGTGGTTGGCCACCTGAACCGCGTGGCCTTGTTTTCGGAGAATTCCCAGCCCAAGACGCTGGTTGAACTGATTATCTTCCGCAAACAGGATGTTCAACGGACGCACGGCGGGAAGGAGCGGCGCAAGCGTTTCCGTGGCGGCGGGGCGCCGTTCATTTCCCAAGACCTGCAGGGTCGCATCGAGCAGTTCGGCGGGCTTGACAGGTTTCATCAGCTGGGCGGCAGCGCTTAACTCCCGCACTCGGGAAACATCGGCGGAATGTTCCCCCGAAGTCATGAGGACGATCCCTGCGCCGCGCTTCCTGGCCAGTTCCACCAGTTGACGCAGCTGCGGTCCTTCATTTGGTGGCGCAATCCGCGAGTCAACCAATACCAGCGCGATCGACGGGAACGCGTCCGACTCTTCGCGCAGCCGCGACAGGCACTCGCGCAGTGACTCGGTCGCGACCGGCGCCATCCGCCAGTCCCGGTAATAAGCGGCGAGGATTTCCCGCGACGTCAGGTTCCCATCGACGATCAATACGCCCACCCCTTCCAGCTCCGGCGGGCTCGATTCTCCGACGGGCGGATCGGCCGGCGATTGCAAACAGACGGTGAAGGAAAACGTCGAGCCATGACCGGGTTGGCTTTCGACCCAGATCCGCCCGGCCATCAACTGCACGAGCCGACGGGAGATCGACAGACCCAATCCGGTTCCGCCAAATCTGCGGGTCGTACTGGAATCGGCCTGTTCGAACGCCTCGAAAACGGTCCCCAACTTCTCGGCGGGAATTCCGATGCCGGTGTCGCTGACCGAGAAATGTAAATCCACTTCACCGTCGCGAATTGCGTCGACCAGAACACGCATCACGATTTCACCCTGTTGCGTGAACTTGATCGCGTTGCCGACCAGATTGATCACGACTTGGCGCAAACGATGGGAATCACCAATCAGTCGAACCGGAACGGTCGGATCGACGAAATACAGCAGTTGCAATCCCTTGCCGTGAGCGCGGAACGCGAGTGATTTCATCGCATCGCCGATCCGGTCGCGGACGTCGAATTCGATCAACTCCAGGTCCAGTTTTCCCGCCTCGACTTTCGAGAAATCGAGGATGTCATTAATCACGGTCAATAGCGAAGCGGTCGACTCCTGCACCATCGCGAGGTAATCGCGATGGGTCGCGGCGAGGGAAGTTTCCATAACGAGGTCGATCATGCCGATAATGGCATTCATCGGCGTGCGAATTTCGTGGCTCATGTTCGCCAGGAAGTTGCTTTTCGCGAGATTGGCCGCTTCCGCGGCCTCCTTGGCCTGACGCAATGCCGCCTCGGACTGCTTGCGGCGGGTAATGTCGCGGATAAAGGCGGCGTAGCCGCCGGAGCCCTGCAACGGGATCGGCTGAATCGCCAACTCGGCGATGAACGTATCCTGATTATGTCGCACCATGTCGAGTTCGATGCGCTGTCCGGTATTGCCACCGCTGGTTTCGTCCAGAACGAACCGCAGCAGCGATTCCCGGTACCGCTCGCGCGTTGCCACAGGCAGGAACAGATCGAACATCGGCTGGCCAATCAGGTCATCGCGCGGGTAACCGAACGTACGTTCGGCGGCGCGGTTCACCTCCACGATCCGACCCTGGATGTCCGCGAAAATGATGCAGTCCATCGCGGTTTCGAAAATGGCCCGCCGCCGCGCTTCGTTCTCGCGCAGCGCGATCGCCGCTTCCTCGCGATCGCTGACGTCCCAGAAGATCCCCTGGACGCCCGCGACGTTGCCGTCGGGATCGAGGATCGGCGACTTGTGGACCTCGACGTACATCTTGCCGCCGGTCGGTCGCGGATGGACTTCCACCGCCTGGAAGACCTCGCCGCGCGCCAAAATCCTGCGATCGTCGTCGCGATATTTGCGCGCCATCTCTTCCGGAAACAGGTCGAAGTCGGTCCGTCCCAGAACATCCGAGATCTGCCGGCCGAGCAGTTCGCAGAACGACCGGCTGACAAACGTGAATCGGCCGTCCAGGTCCTTGCGCAGCACATGGACCCCTAGATTCTCCACCAGCGAGACATACATCGCTTCGGAGGACTCCAGCGCCCGTTCGATCCGCTCCCGGCGTTCGACCTGCGCCTGCACCTCGTCCACCTTGCGATGCGATTCAACGCGCGCGATATCCAGCATCCGTTGCAGGCCGCGATGATCCCAGCCCAGCAGTGCCAGCGTCCAGATAGCGACCAGCACAAACAGTCGATTGTATTCCGGCTGCCAATCCTCCGTCGTGGAAACGGCCAATCCGGCCGAGACCAGATTCAGTATGGTGCAGATCAGGGCCGCGGCCAGCGTATGCGAGCGGCGAGGCAGCTTCAGGGAGGCGATCACTACCAGGATATAGCCGACTTCAGCGGCGACGTTTTCGGACCTCGTAAGCTCGTCGAGCGCGAACGCGAAGGCCGCGAGCAATATCACGAACGTCAGCGCTACTACCGAGGATTTCATCGTTGAACATCATAGCACGCAGCCGCGCCCGATGATTCAAGCGCGGCTGGAAATGCCGCCGGACCGATGTCAGGCCAGAATCTCCCGCTTGCGTTTCACGTAGTCCCAGACCACAAACCGTTCCAATTCGTTCCCCGCGGTAAAGAAAACCCGCCCCCGGGTTGTTTCGGCAATACGGTAGGCGAAACGGATATCCTCTTCGGACTGCGACCAGCTTGGAACCAGAAACATATTGATCGTGATTCCGTCCCGCTGGCATTGCAGCGCCTCGCGCATCGTCGCCTGCTCGGTGCGGATGTCCGGCGGATACAGCATATATAACGTCTGGTCCTCGAAATGTGCGGTCGGCAGGCCATCCGTAATCAGCAGCACCTGGCGATTGGGCGTATCCTGGGTCGCGAGCGACTGGCGGGCCATTCTCAACGCATGTTGCATGTTCGTGAAATGAGGCGGAATCTGGAACTCGCTGACCTCCGGGCGGCTCATGTCGACTTTCAGACGCACGATCGGTTCGTACAACGTCACTGGTTTCGGAATGCAATTGACGATCTCTCCGGGTGGACACGGCTTGGCGAAGCTGTACATTTCGAAAAATCGCAGGAAGTCGCCGGGATACTCGCGCCGGATCAATCCATCCAGCGCCAGCGCCATCCGTTTGACGTTCACATACTGGCCGTCGTAGCGCATCGAGCCGCTCATATCCATGATCACCACCGTGGCACATTTCGGGTTATTGCGCGTACGATGGACCACGATATCCTCGGGCGTCAATCGCAACCGCTCGCCCCCGTCGCGGCGCAGCAGCGCATTCAATAACGATTGCGGAAGATCGATATGCGCCAGCGAGTCGCCGAATTCGTACGGCTTCGTCGCCTGCAGTTCAACAGCCCCCTCGCCGGTAACGGGCCCGCTGTGACGGCCCGTCCGCGACTCCTGCAGTTCGCTGAAAATCCGTTCCAGTAGACGCCCTTGAAACAATCGATAGGCACGCGGCGTGAGCTGAATCCGACCATCGTCGCCCGTTTCCAGCCCTTGCTGTTCGGCCAGATCGCGGATCAGTTTCTGGAGGGTTTTCTGGAACTCGTTCAGTTGCTCCAGATCGCCAGGCTCCGTATATTCGGCCAACGCTTCCATATCGATCACGGCGATCTGCGCGGTCTCCTGAGCCTGTCGGAGTTGTTCAATCAAGCGGTCGATTTTCTCCAACTCCTCTTTCAGCGCCAGCGCCTCGAGGACGGTCAGCGCGGTATGACCGTGGAATTCGTACTTCGCGGCCATTTCCGAGATCAGGTATTTGTGCCCCATGATTTCCATCAGCGGCACCAGTTTCCGTGCTGCCGTCGCTCCTTCGCGATCACCTTCACGATCCAGCGCATACCAAAGGCGTTCCAGGTCCAGAATCTGCTCCTGACGCACCGCTCGCTCGAAAGGAGCCCGATACCGGTCCGGAATCTGGATGCCGGAAGCGGCCGCCCGGAAATGACGAACCGCCTTTTCCAGCACGGTCTCTGTTTCATAGGTGGCCAGAATCTTGCGTTTACGCTCCAGCAGGATCGCCAGTAAGGCGTCGAGACTGGGCCCCAGTCCGGCAATCTGGTCAGGACGCAAGCGGATCGCGCGGGCGAGTTCCTCTTCCGTCAGCCGGCGCCTGCCTCCATACATCAGCAGGTGCTCAAACGCCGACGACACCATATCGGGTGGCGGCTGCGTGGGACTGGGAAAATTCTGTGGATCGTATTTCTGATACGTATGAATGATGCCGCCGATCGGCCGCGGTTCCTTTTTCACAGCAGACTCCTGGTGCGGGTTGGGATGCCAGTATTGTACGGCAATCGCCCAGCCGATGTACCAACAAAAAAACCCGGCTTCCACGAGAAACCGGGCCGCCGTCCCGGGGAGCGCACAACAACCCGAAACGGTGTTTCGCACCATGTTTTTTCAAGAATCCGCCAACGGCGTCGGCGCGCTCCGGGAATGACAATACCTCTGCCGATTCGCGATCGTTGCGCGCGCCATTCAGCGCGGACATCGGCGCAGACCGTCGTCGGGCATTCCCGTGGAGATTCTGCTGATGCTTTCCCACCCAAGTCATCCCACGGCGTTTGGAAAAGGGGCCGTGACGACCTGGCATATACGAACACAATCTGGCAGGACACGGAACCGCGCCTGCCTTGGTTCAATCTACCGGCCATTTCCTAGGGAGCAAGCAAATCGCTCAAATGATGGCGCGCTCGAGCACGTTGACCTGTTTTCCCCGCAACTGATATACTCGGCTCGCGCCAGGCTGGATCCAACGAACCCAATATCCACGGAGGTCGCATCATGTCGCTCCCACACCGTACGCCGATCAACGATGACATCACGCAGTGCATTGGCCATACCCCCCTGGTGCGCCTGCGGCGCGTCACGGAGGGCTGCGTCGCCCAGGTAATCGCCAAGGTCGAAAACATGAATCCGCTGTGGAGCGTCAAGGACCGGATTGGGCGCGCGATGATCGAAGAGGCGGAAAAGGCGGGCAAGATCAAGAACGATACGGTGATTATTGAGCCGACGAGCGGCAACACGGGAATCGGATTGGCTTATGTCTGCGCCGCGCGCGGTTACCGGCTGATGGTGACGATGCCGGAGAGTTTTTCGGTCGAACGCCGAAGGCTGCTCAAGGCGCTGGGAGCCGAATTGGTCCTGACTCCCGCCGCCGAGGGAATGCCTGGAGCCGTGCGACGCGCTGAGGAGTTGGCCAAGTCCAACGCAAACTACTTCATGCCGCAACAATTCAAAAACCCGGCTAATCCGGAAGTGCACCGTCGAACAACCGCGGAAGAAATCTGGAAAGATACGGACGGCAAGGTCGATATCTTTGTCGGCGGAGTCGGCACGGGCGGCACGATCACGGGCGTCTCCGAGGTGATCAAGTCGCGCAAGCCTTCGTTTCGCAGCATCGCCGTCGAACCGGCGAATAGTCCGGTGATCACGCAACGCAAGACCGGTCAACCGCTTCAACCCGGTCGGCACACCATCCAGGGAATCGGCGCCGGCTTTATCCCCGATAACCTGAACGTCGATATCGTCGACGAAGTGGTGCAGGTTCGGGACGATGATGCCGCCGAAACCGCCCGACGCCTGGCGAAAACCGAAGGGCTCTTATGCGGCATCTCCAGCGGCGCCGCGGCATGGGCCGCCATCCAGGTCGCCCGGCGGCCAGAGAACGCCGGCAAACTGATCGTTGTCGTTCTGCCCGATATCGGCGAACGGTACCTGTCGACGACGCTGTTCCCCGAATAGTTCCACCCGCTATCGCGGCTGACCAATACAGATCAAGTACTCGCGCCGCCCGCCGGATTCCCCCTGCGCCGCTTCCTGATACGCGACGCGCGTGTAAATTCGTCCCGCACAAATCGTCGGCGTCGCGAAACACTCGCTCCCCAATTGATTCTCGGCGACTAGTTGAAACGAATCCGAAGTCGCCCGGAATAAAAAGGTGTGCCCCGCCTCGTTCGTCGCGTGAATCACGTCGCCAACCAGCACCGGCGATGAACTGAAGGTGCCGCCTAACCTCCCTTTCCAGACCTCTTTGCCGGTCGCACATTCCAGGCAGATTGCGACTCCCGCATCCATCACCGCGTAGAGATATCCATCCTTGACAAGCATCGACGGAACGTAGACGCGATTATTGTTCTCCCAGACCAGTTCCCCCGAACCGTCCGCCTTGATCGCCGAAACGTGGTTCTTGGGATAACCTCCGCTCGTGAACACCAGCCTGCCATCCGTCACGACCGATGTCACGCATTCGGTGGTCGCTCCGGCCGTCTCCCAGAGCAGTTGCCCGGTGAGCGGATCAAGGCTTGTGACCAGATCGCAGCCGGTCAGCAACAATTGCTTCTTGCCGGCAACCGATAACGGTATCGGCGACGTGTAATTCGGGAGTTTGGGGCGTGCACGACTCCAGATGATTTCCCCCGATCCTCGATCAAGTCCCGCCAGGAGTCCTCCCGCCTTGTTGTCCGCCGAGACCAGCACCAGTGGCCCGACGACCGCGGGCGACGATGCGAACCCCTGATGAACGACAAAGTCGCAGATCTTCGTCTGCCACAACAGCTTCCCCTGCCGGTCGATGGCCGAGGTATGCACCGCGCCCCGAAACAAAAAATTGACGAACACCCGCTCGCCATCGCAGGCGGGAGTCATCGATGCCATCGAACTCTTCTCGTTACCCTTGGTATCGATCTTGCCGGAATGAACCGGGGTATTCCAGATCGGTTTTCCCGACGCGCGATCGAGGCACAGCAAAGACAATTGATCGTGATCGACATCGGCAACCGCCAACAATACTTGCTCCCCGACAACGATCGCCGAACCGTGTCCGCGCCCCACCAGCGGCGTCTTCCAGATCAGGTTGGTGGCATCGTCCCAACGCAACGGCGGAGACGGATTCGCCACCGCAATCCCGTCGAATGACGGACCACGCCACCAGGGCCAATCCGTCGCTGCCAATTCGGCTGCGCGCGGTTTCGTTTGTGCGGAAACGATCCGCGCTTGCGGATCCAGCACTACCACTCCTGCCAGCATCAGCCAGATTACGTTCCGCACGCGCCCCATTGCTACCTCGACTTTGTCTGATGGTTGCGAAAAACTGACTCGTCTTTGAAATCGATTTCTTCGGCACACGAGCCGCAAGATGCCGCGTCCAGAGTCTTGAGTTTACCCAGTCTAACGCATGACGCGAGATGATCGGCGCTGAATCTTCCGCGCGCGGCAACAAATCTTGCCGGTCGAACGCCCGTATGGGATTATGGAAATCTCAAGTGATTCTACTGCGGACACGGGGACTCGATATGGTTGCAGGTCCAAACGATACCGGCGGACGAAAACGTACTTCGCTCCGTCCGCGGCGAGAGTTCCTGCGGTTGGGACTGGGCGGGTTCACCTCCTTGGCCGCCGCCGATTTATCGCGGCTTCGCGCGGGAACGACTGCGCGCGGGGGCAGCACCGCGCAGGCGACGGCGATAATTCTGGTCTGGCTGCGGGGCGGCGCCAGTCATCTGGAAACTTTTGATCCGAAACCGGAGGCACCAGCCGAATTTCGCGGACCGTTCGACGCGATTGAAACGAATGTCCCAGGGATCTTTGTCGGCGAACTACTGCCTCGTTTGTCCCGCATTGCGGACAAATATGCACTGGTCCGATCGCTGGCGCATACCGGTGGCGGGCACCCGGCCGGTTCGCTGCAGGTGCTTTCCGGTGATCCGGACGCCCAGGACAAACTGGTACCTCACTACCCGGATTGGATGACGGTTGCACACTATCTTCGTGCGGATCCCCGTCGAACCATCCCGAATTATGTGGCAGTGAACCCGGTCGATCGTTACGACAATTTCACGATCGCGGGCCCGTCGTATCTTGGCCCGACGTATGAACCGTTCAAGGTTTTTGGCGATCCGAGTTCGCCGACGTTTGAGGTTCCCAATATTGGCTTGAAGGACGAAGCACTACGGAATCGGCTCTCGGCGCGCGTCGACCTGCGGCGTTCCCTCGACAAGACACGCCGGGAGATTGACCGCTCTGGATGGATGGATGCCGCTGACCGATTTGAAGCTCAGGCGATGAATCTGCTTACCAGCGCGGCCGGAGCGGAGGCATTCGACCTGTCGCGCGAGCCAGATGCGGTCCGACAGCGCTACGGATTGCATTCCTGGGGCCAGCAATGCCTGATGGCTCGACGGTTGGTGGAAGCGGGCGTCGAGATCGTTACCACGGAGTTTGATGGCCCGCTCTGCGGTCGCGTGCAGAACTGGGACGACCATGCGGTCAATCATCACGTCTTTGATGCGAATCGATTTCGAGCCCCGTTTTTTGATCAAGCAATATCGGCATTGATCGACGATATTCATGAGCGGGGGTTGGCGGATCGAGTGATGGTCGTGGTGACCGGCGAATTCGGCCGCACGCCGCGCATCTCGTATGTGGCGAGCAGCGGCGGAGGTGTGGCATCCGGGGAAGCCGGAACCGTGCAGCCAGGTCGCGACCACTGGCCACGTGCAGGGTCGATGTTGTTCGCCGGCGGGGGCATTCGAGCGGCGCAAGTGGTCGGAGCGACCGACCCTCGGGGCGAAGACGTGATCGAACGCCGTGTGGGTCCCGAGGATTTTCTGGCGACGCTCTATCGGCATCTGCGAATCGATTTTCAGACGGCTGCGATTCCCGACCTCGCCGGCCGCCCGACACCGATTATTCGCAGCGGACGGCCAATCGTCGAACTCTTCGGTTGAACCGACACTTGATACCTGCCGCAGACCGGTCGGCAGCCGAATCGTGCCTGTGGCTTCCAGCCGCAGCCTACGGCCGAACCGTAGTGCGGCCAATCGAGTAATACGTGAATCCCGCATCGCGCATTGCGGCCGGTTCATATAGATTCCGGCCGTCGAAAACCAGCGGCCGGCGCATGCAGGCTTTCAGTTCCGCGAAGTCGGGGTTGCGGAAGTCGCCCCATTCCGTGTTGATCGCCAGAGCATCCGCGTCCTGGGCGGCTGACAACGGCTTCGCGGCGTAACTCAGTCGATCGCCATACTCGCGCCGCACATTCTCCATCGCCTCGGGATCGAACACCTGCACGCGGGCGCCCAGCGCCAACAGCCGATCGATCAGCACCAGGGCCGGCGCCTCACGGATATCATCCGTTCGCGGCTTGAAAGCGAGCCCCCAGACGCCGATGGTCTTGCCCGCAAGATCGCCGTGGAAATGCTCTTCGATTTTCCGGATCAGTACTTTCTTCTGTTCGTTGTTCACCGAATCGACCGCCTCCAGGATGCGCGGCATCAGCTGGTGTTCCCGGGCCATCGTCGCCAAGGCTCGCACATCTTTGGGAAAGCAGCTGCCGCCATATCCCACGCCGGGAAAGAGAAACGCGAATCCGATCCTTCGATCGTGGCCGATCCCGCGTCGAACGTCGTTGATGTCGCCGTGCAGGCCCTCGCAAAGGTTGGCCATCTCGTTGATAAAGCTGATCTTCGTCGACAGCAGCGCATTAGCGACGTATTTCGTCAGCTCCGCACTCTCCGGTGACATGACCAAAAACGGCTTGTCCGTGCGCAAAAACGGAGCATAGAGTTCCTGTAACACCTCCGCCACTTCTTCCCGACGGACACCCACCACGACCCGGTCGGGAAACATGAAGTCATTGATCGCCGCCCCCTCCTTGAGAAACTCGGGGTTGCTTGCCACGTCGGCATCACGGCCCGTCGCCTTCCGGATCCGCTCAAAGATCCCTCGATTCGTACCTACAGGCACAGTGCTCTTCACGACGATGATCGACTGGGGATTCAGGTGCGGAATCACTGCGTCCACAACCGCCCAGAGCGCACTCAGATCGGCGGCGCCCGATTCCGACGATGGAGTCCCGACGGCAATATAGACGATGCGCGCTGACCGCACCGCGCCGGGCAGATCGGTCGTGAACTTGAGTCGACCGGCCGCGGCGTTGCGCAACACTAATTCCGACAATCCCGGCTCGTAAATCGGTACCACCCCTCGCAGCAGGCCCTCGATTTTCGCCTGATTATTATCCACGCAAGTGACATCGTTGCCCGTATCGGCAAAACAGGTGCCGGTGACGAGTCCAACGTAACCAGTTCCGATCATTGCAATTTTCATGCTGTTGGCATCCGAGAGCTAGGGACTTGCCGCGCCGTTCTGTTGCTGCTGCTTTGTCACATCCAACAGGTGAACAAATCGGCTGCAAACCGATTGGACCTCCGCGCCGGGATATCTATAACGTAACTTGTTTTGCAAGGAACGCCAGGGAAGAACGACCGCCGGTGCCTTCCGGCGGCGCAACGACCCGGTCCACGGGCATCAAAACCGTTAATCCAGGAACCATCGCGTGAACGCCCCACATCTCATTCGCTTGCATCAAGTCTGGACCCACACCGTGAGGATCGTCCAAGACGAGGGTGGCGGTGCGGCAACGGCCGACAACGATGCCGTTCCGCAGGGGGAGCGAAAATCGGTCCTCTGTCGGACGTTCAATGCCCCGAGTGGAATCACGGACCAAGACCGTATCGAATTACTGGTCAGACTACGACAGCATGCCGGACAGATTCGACTGAACGACACTGAACTGGGTCCGGTCGGCAGCGAGCCGCGATCGATCGTGATCGGTTCGCTGCTGCGCCCCCATAATCGCATCGAACTGGTCGTGTCCGACCCGGCCACCTGGATCGACCTTGAACCATCATCCAAAGACGGCAAGCACCGCTTTCCCGGCGAGATCGCATTGCGAATCGCTCCAGCGGAAAGCGGGCCGTGCGTCGCGCCATGCGACGACGGAGGATGAATGGAACGGCAGCCAGAACCCAATCGTCCTCGGATATCCAATCGCACGTGGACACATGCCCCCGATGTCAGGTTTGACTTGCGGGGATCGACGAATATTTCGCCAGGCGCGGTGGAATTTTCGCCTGGCGAATCGCGGGAGAAGTTCCCAGGCAAATTGTCGGCGAGCCACTTACCCAATGCGGCACACCGAACTTTGCCGCAGGTTCTAAAGCTTGGCATGAAACCTGCACTCCCGCAGCCGAACCGGAGGACAAGCCAGAGTATGCAGCAGCCGGACCGCTGCCCGCAAAACAGAAACCCGCAAGACAACAACCGTGTCGAAAATCGTATCAACAATCGTGTCGAATCGTCGGCGGGAGACCCATGACATCCCGTCAGGAAATTCCGTCATGAAAAAGCAGACCCGAGCAAGGCAGTTCGACCGCGGTTTCACGCTGGTGGAATTGTTGGTTGTGATCGGCATCCTGGGAATTCTGGTTTCGCTGCTGCTGCCGGCGGTCCAGGCAGCACGCGAATCGGCCCGTAGAACGGCCTGCGTCAACAATCTCAAGCAACTCGCGCTGGCAATGCAGTTGCATGAAACGGCACAAGGGATCCTCCCGTATTCCAAGCGTGATTCGCTGCCCCAGCGCAGTTGGGCGCCTGATTTGCTGCCATATCTCGAACAGTCCAACATGATCGCGCCTGCGAACTTCAATCTCACGCAGAACTGGTGGCGAAGCACGTCGAGCGGTTCACCGTCGTTCCCCATCCCGAACTCGGCGACATCCCAGAAACACTTGAGTGTCTTCATTTGTCCATCGACACCTAATCCGTTCCGGTTGCAGAATAAGGCCGAGACACCGCCGGAGCAGAACAAAGTCGGAGCCTGCGGCGACTATTTTGTGACCGAGGGAGTCAATATCGCGATCAACAACGAATTACCTGTCGGCGAGCAGTATCCGGCGACGGCCGATCTGACCGGCGCCCTGCGTAAGTTTCCCGAAGTGAACCGACTGGCGCACATTCTCGATGGCACCTCGAATACGATCCTGTTGGGAGAGTGCGCTGGCAGGGAAGATGTCTGGCGAGGCCGCAAGATGAAGCCAGCCCTGGCCGACAAGTCGCACGCCAACTGTGCGCGGGCTCGTGGTGGTGCCTGGGCAACCAACGATAATCCCTATGAGATAGGGACACGCGTGGAATGGTGTGGGAACGGCACAATTCCCGGTCCGATGCGCATCAACAATTCGAATGAGTATGGGCACCTGTTTTACAGCTTTCATCCCCTGGGCGCGAATTTCGGCTTTGCCGACGGTTCGGTTCGCTTCATCGCCGAGTCGGCGCGACTTCGCCTGTTGACCGACCTCGTCACCAAGATGGGCTCCGAATCATCGCTCGAGGAGTTCTAGATTCGTGTCGGTTCGGAGCAGTCGAGCACGCCTTCTCCTTGGCGCTTCAATTCCTCTCAACGCTGCGGTCAGTTGCGTAATCTTGGCCGGCTTGACTGGATGTGGGGCCGGGGAACCGAAAATTCATCCCGTCACGGGCAAGGTCCTGCTCAATGGACAACCCCTGGCCGACGCCTCCGTCGTCTTCCATCCCGTCGACGCGCAATCCAGACCGGAACTGCGTCGTTTGACCGCCCGCACCGATGCCGGCGGAGCATTTCGACTGACGACGCGCGACCCGGGAGATGGCGCGCCCGCAGGCGAATATGGAGTCACGGTCGAATTTCGTGAACTGGTTCAGGAAGGGGACGAATTCGTTCGCAGCGGCGCCAATCTGCTCCCCGACCGTTACGCGCATCCCGCCACCTCTGGACTCCACTGCCGAATTGAAGCGGGTTCGAATCAACTCCTGCCGTTTCAACTGGAAAGTCCCTGACGGTCATTTCGAAGGTCATTTCGAAGACACCCAAACTTTTTACAACTCGCGAATACAACTCGCAGACACTCGAACTTTTTTGGAAAATTCTTTTCATTGCGTGTCGGTTTTGGCTGCCCACGTACGTTGAATATATGAGGACGGAGGTGTCAAAGATCGCCGAGTCCAGTCGCGATCACGGAGCGGTCGTTGCCGCGAACCGGGGTACGCCCGTCCTGTCGGTACTGCTTCAAGGAGCCATCGATGCCCGGGCACGCGCGGAAGGATATCGTTCGGGAAGGTGTAGTCGGCATCTACCACACCTGGTCGCGTTGCGTGCAGAAGGCGTTCTTGAGCGGATTCGACCCGCGGACTCAGACCGACTTCAGTTATCGCCGCGAGTGGATCAGTTTGCTGCTGAAATACCTGGCCAGCGTCTTCGCAGTCGACGTGGGAAATTACAGTGTGCTCTCGAATCATCAGCACCTGATCGCCCGCACGCGGCCCGACATTTCCGCCAAGTGGAGCGACGAGGAAGTCGCCTGGCGCTGGAAGCTGGCCTGGCCCAACTGGCGCGATGGCAAGTGGACCCGCACGCCGACCGATCAGGAACTTCAAGAGTTACTGGCCGACCAGGCAAAAATCCCCAAGCTGCGTGAAAACCTGGCCAGTTTGTCCTGGTTCATGGCGCGGTGGAAGGAACCGATCGCGCGGATGGCGAACGCAGAAATGGAGTGCCGTGGGCATTTTTACGAACAGCGCTTCGGCAGCCGGGAGGTGCTGGACGACGCCGGCAATCTCTGCACCAACATCTACGTCGACTTGAACCAGATCAAGGCGGGGATGGCCGGCTCACTCGAGGCATGTGACAATTCGGCGATCCGGGATCGACTGAGAGCCTGGCGGCAGGAGCAGGTCAAGGAGGCGGTCGAGGCATTCCAAACGGACGGAACACACGGATTTTCGTTGGAATCAGGCGACGCCGAACAGCTTATTGCGGATTGTTACCTGGCTCCGATCGGTGACGTGGGGCCGACGATGCCGCAACCGGCGACGATCCGTTTGCGCTCGACCGATATACCATCCGCCACGGCGGAACTCGCATCCCCGCCACAGCCGAGTACCGCGGAGTCACAGGATACCCAAACCGCACAATGCGATGATTCCGAACCGCTCCGGGAAAACTCCCAGGGCGCCACGGTTCAAGTCGTTGGCAACGCCATCGATTCCTCGACAAACTCCTCACCCGCTTCTGAGGCATCGGCTGCAACCATTCCCACGGATGCTGTCCTGTCCGTTTCCACTGCAACTACGACGACATCTCCCGATCTGGCAACGGTTGCAGCTTCTGACTCCACCGAATCAGCAGAACCGCCCTCTGCCACGGCAACCGCTGCCACGGCTCGTCGCTCGTTGCGGCGAGGCCGTCCACCGAGCCCAAAGCCAACGCCCACATTCAAAATGCATGAACGGCTGCAGTTTGGGCGACGGAGTCGACCATCGGATTCGGTCTATCTGGCAATTCCCCGGCAGCAATATCTGGCGGTCGTACTTTGGACCGCTGAACAGTTTCTCGCCAAACGGTCCGACGCCCCGTCGTCGAAACCACCAGCGCCGCCTCCGGAGACGGTTTCTGAGTTTCTCATGAAAACGGGGATTGCGCCAAAGCAATGGTGCCTGGTCATCGACAAACTTGAACGCTTGTTTCACCGGGCCATTGGGCACCCCGATAAGATGGCCGAGCCCATGCGACGAAACAACCGACGTTGGATTCAAGGCATCCGAGCCAGCAGGGAGGTCTTCACCTGACGGTCGGAGTTGGGTCGAAGGTCCACGGCGGCTGCGAATCACCGTAACTGGCTCGACGGAAGCTCATTCAATCGGCAGCGCGCATGGTCTGCTTCACAAACATCGCGTCCCAGTAATGCCGGCCAAGGTTACTCTCGCCCCTTCGAAGCTCCGCCGCAGCCGAACCGCTGACGGCCTCTCCACTGCGTTGCCATGCTCGCTGAGGTTCGCCTCCGTGAGTTAGCTGGTCAAGTGTTGTACGTTACCGTTCGTCCTGCGATTGCAGTTCCGTCACGCGGACCAATGTGTCGGTCGTTCATCAGTCGTGCGTGACAGTCTCGATCGGTCCTTCTGTTGCGACAGTTCCGTGAGTCGATCGAGCGACTCGATACGACGGGTAAAGCTGCCACGGCAGATTGTTCAAAAATGTTTGGGTGTCTGGAATTGGAAGACGATCACGAAAGTTGGGTGTCTGGAATCAATGGAATCAAATCAGACGTCTCCGCTTGCGGCGATGCGTTTCGCCAGTTCAGAGCGGTCTTTGCGCGGCTGGGGTGACGCAATCTGGCGCCCCCGATTCCAGGAAATCGAACGCCGCTTGCAGTTCCAATTGCTCCAAGTCTGTCGTCGAGAGCTCCAAGTCTGTCGTCGAGAGCAGCAGGCACCTAGCGAGCCAGGCGACGATTTTCGAACCGCTCGCGGAACTCCTCAACGACCTCCCGAAGCGGCGCATCGAGCATCGCGAGGGCTCGTTCCTGAATCGAATCCGGTACACCTCCATAAAATGTCTCGGCGATGCCACCCGCAATGCAAGCCATCGTATCGGCGTCGCCACCCAACGAGATCGCATTTCGGACGGCGTCCTCGTAGTCTTCCGATTCCAGGAACGCGATGCTCGATTGCGGCACCGAGCCTTGGCAGGAAACATCGAAGCCGTAGTCGGCGCGAATCGACTCCATTTGGTCCGTCAATCGGTAACCGAACCGTCGCTCAAGATCGTCTCGCATATCCTGTTTTTGATAACCCATGCGTGCCAGGAGTATGGCGACGGCAGTCGCCTGCGCCCCGCGAATGAAACTCTCGCCAAAACCGGCTTGCGGGTACGCGTGAAAGTACTCATGAAAGGCTTCGACGTATTCCATACCTCGCAGCAGGCACGACGCAACCGCTACCGTCAACACCGGATCGTCCGTGAATCGCGAATATTCATCAAACAAAGGAAATTCCTTCGTCTTCGTTTCCTGCCCTTCGTGTACGGAACCAACGATGTCTCCCGCGATGGCACCGATCATTGGATTTCTCCGTTCTCTTTCAACGTCGCTGAACTCTGACCGAGAAGAACGAGGCCGGGTCAATTTGCCGTTCCGCAGCAAAGGTCCGCAACGCTGTTTTCTGGCATCGGTTCCACGGCACTGCTATACTGAAACGGCCTTGTCGCCAGCCAAAATCGGTTTACTCGTGGATCAAAGACTGTTCATTGGATCGGGGCCGCGTGATGTCCGAGTTGCCTCCAAAGTCCGAATCGGAACCAGTGCGGGATCGGCCACGGCGGATTCGCTCACTGATGGAGATGGCGGCTCCGATCTTGGCGGCGGAACGCGGGTTGACGGCGGCCGGTCGATTGAAGCTGACGATGTTGGCTCGCCAGATCGGCCTTGACGATGACGACGTGGAGTTCGCGCTGCTGGCGCTGATGGCAAGCACCCGTCGTGATCCAGCAATTCCGTCGGCACCACACCCACCACCGCCACCACACTCACCACACTCACCACCACCGACCTCGTCGGCTCTGCCGCGCGACGCCCTGCCTACAGCACCAGCCACGAGTTACGACGGCGTCGAACGCGCGTTGCCCGGGATCCGCGACCGGCAGGTACGGCGCTTCCGTCGCT